>Ga0222714_10002829_pt1 | contig 18066 bp, 12 predicted proteins | sample C33_3DmetaG_FD_165048 | JGI IMG/M metagenome (GOLD analysis project Ga0222714, IMG submission 165048) | Estuarine water microbial communities from San Francisco Bay, California, United States - C33_3D | ecosystem: Environmental > Aquatic > Marine > Unclassified | place: USA: California...
CACCGACAACTTTTGTTTGAGATTCTTTGCTTTCTTGCCCCATCCAGTTAACTGGTCCTTTCCCATAGCTTTGGTGCATTACTTTGGTGGCAAACTGCCAATCTTCGATTTGGGTAGACGCATAGCGTCCTTCCACCATTGGAGCTAGGAAATTACCATAGCCAAATCGAACAAAACCAGGATATTGATTCGACTTGGGAGTGGACTATCCAATGGACTAGGTTCAGCGGAAACAACAGCAGCAGGGACCTTCAGAAAAAAAGAAGCTACAGGAAAATTAGTTATTTCCAATGGCTTTGCTTGTGGTAATGCAGGAGCTTTTTCAAAAGTCCGAAGTCTTTTTGGAAGACGGATGATGCGATCTTTTTGGATGACAAACTCTTGATCTTTAATCCCTCCCTTCGAAGTGGATTGCGCTTTTATTTGGAGCAGGCCGACCCAGCAACAGCCCACAAACAGGAAGAGGTGATATAAACTTCTCATAATCTAGTTTAGGCTGTTTAGGATAGACGCTGCATTCTCTTTTACAGTTGCATTAGTACTTTGATCTAGGATAGATTGAAGCGTGGCCTTTGCTTGGAATAATTCCCCAAGCACAATGTAATTTTCAGCCAGCATCAAAAACAAGCTGCCATACCAATAATCAAATGCTGAAAATCCTTCAGAATAATCAAAAATCAGCTCGTTCGACCCAATTAGATCCCCCTTTTCTTGGTAGCCAAGCGCCAGTAAAAGAAGCGCTTCTGCACCTTCCTCGGACTTGTATTCTTGAATTAGAAGACCAAAACTATCTTCAGCATCCGGAATTTGGCCCATTAATCGTAGTGCTTTCCCCTTAATTAGAAGTGCCTTAGGCGTTGATTCTTTAAGGTTGCTTGACAAGGCTAGTAATTTATCAGCAAAAGCAATCGTCTGGGGGTAATTTTGCAAACCAAAATGCGCTTGCAGTATCCCTTGTAGAACTTCAACTTCTTCCAACTGCGTTCTTGATTGCTCCAGGATTGGTTCTAAATAGCGAAGTACTTCTCTGTAGTTTTTACGCTCTAGCTCTATTTTACCTAGTTGCTGGAGTGCCTTTATCCGGTAGGTAGATGGCGGCTGTTGCTCCAACAATATAAAATATTCTAACGCTCTTGAAAGCTCTCCTAGTTGTCTGTATGAATCTCCCGCAAAATACAAAACCTCGCTATTATGAGCAGACTGAGGATTATCTTGTAGGTAATTCTCCAAAGCCTTGGCTGCTTGAGTATATTTTTGATTCAAATAAAGGTTCTTTGCCGCTTCATACTCTAAAGCTTGAAGTTCACCTGCTTGCGGATTTTGTTGCTTAAATAATTGAAGGTATTTTCCAAACTCTTCAGACCTTTCCTGGACTGCTAAAGTCTCTTGAAGCCCCTTCAAAGCAACTTCTGCGTTTTCTGCCAAAGGATATTTCTCCAGAATGAATTGGTAATCCGCTAACGTTTGATCGTACTGTCGGATGGAATAATTGGCTATTGCTCTTCCTTCTAATGCAAAAGGAATATATGGGGAATTGGGTCTTGTCCCTATTAATTCTGAAAAAGCTGCAATCGCTTCTTTGTAATTCAATTCTTCTAAAAAGAGTTGCCCCTTTTGGTAATAGGCATCTTCTTGATAGACACTTGAAGGAAATTTCGAAATCAATAAGTTGAGCTGTTCAATGGAAGCTGAATTTTTTCCCTGGTAATTCTGAACTAGGGCCAATTGCAAATAGGCATAGTCTTGGCCTGTAATTTTCTCCAAAATCGCTTGTTGAAAGGTAGCTTCTGCTTTGGAAAACTTCTTTTGAACAAAATAGCAATCTCCCAAGCGAAGTAGCCCTTCGTGGTAGTTGGAATCTATTTTATTTTGAATTGAATTGAGATAAGTTTGAAATTGTACTTCAGCCAAGTCATATTTTTGACTATTAAAGTAGGCATAGCCAAGTCCATAGGTCGATTTTAAGAAATATTCTTTCGAGATCCCCTCTTGATTGATTGCTACTCGATAAGCTGCTATTGCCTGTTCCCAATCTTCTTGAATGCTACGAATTTCTCCCTTCCAGAAATACGTCTCTCCCAATAAACCAGGATCGACTGGATAGTTTTGTGATTGGGTTAAATAGGCAATGGCTTGATTGTACTTAGAATCTCTATATTCAACAAGTGCTTGGTAGTAAGTAACCTTTTGGAAGGCCAGTTGAAGCCTTGGTGATTTTGTATTGAGGGCATTTAATTGAGCTATGACACGGAGGTAATCCGATGAATTGAGTAATGCGTCATTGAGTAAGTTTTGTACTTCTACAACATTTTTCCCTTGCCGATAAGTGGTCAAATACTCATCAAGGGCCTGAATTGCTGCTTGAAAATTACCTCGTCTGAGGTTGACTTTAGCAAGGTTGACACTCGCATCCTCTTGGATATCGGAATTTATCGTGCTGGAGGCTGCCACCTGAAAGCTACTTCCTGCAAACGGAAGATTTCCGAGCTGCACGTAAGAATGACCTAAGAAATAGCTTGCTGCTTGTTCCAATTCTGGATTTCCCAATGCTGCTATTTTCAGGTATTCACTTGCTTTCAAATAGTTTTTCATTTCAAAAAATGAAACTCCAGCTTTATAACACTCTTCTTTTGTCAGTTCTACAGTGTCAAACAAACCATATTTTTCGAAGTGGAGTGCTGCATTTTCAAAGTCCTTTGTTGCATAATATGCTTCTGCCAAATACAAATGAATGACTTCTTGCCTATCCAAGGGGACTTGTGAATCCAGTAAGGGAACTGCATAAGAAATTGCATCAGCATAGTTGCCTTCCTGGTAATAAAGCGAAGTCAAAAGGAAAGGTACTTTCGCTGCATAGCTTGGATGTTGGGCTGCACGCTTGAGCTCTTGAATAGCTTGGGTGCGATTGCCTTGTTGCATGGCAATAAATCCACTGTAGTACAAAGCGTCCGATGCAATAGGTAAATTTGAATTTTTGACTTGATTCAAATAAATCGTTGCAGAATCATAGTTTAATACCCGAAAATAACTATACCCTAATTTGAAATTAATTTCAAGCTGCATCCCCTCTTCTATAAGCCTCGTAGGGGCCAATTGAAACCCCTCTATGGCTTCCAAATACCTTTTTCGTTGGAAATAATAGTCGCCTAGAAAGTTGGCTGCATAGACTACGCCTGGCTGTCCCGCATATTTCTGACAAAAATCTTTTAAAAGTCCAAGACCATCTTCCCGCTGCATTTGAATCGCGGCTAGCGCACGATGCAATTCTGCTTGTTTTTGTTGAAAAATGGGCAAATCAGAAGTTAGGAGCTGGGAATTGTCATAAAAAGTAGCAGCAAATACCTCTTGACCATACAAATTTCTTGTATGATCTAAAATTGCTTGTGGGCTGGTTTGGTAAAGGGAAGATTGTCCAAAGGAATTCAAAGTGAATCCTAGCCCTACATACAAAACCAAGTAATATTTCATGGGATGTTGAAATTTCAGTGCATTACTTTAAAGACCAGTTCTCGGAGAATTTCACCCTCGCTCATATTCCCTGAATCCACTCCTTTAAAACGAAGATCTGCTTCTTTTAGGTATCCAAATACATCAATTACCTTGCCCAACTTATAATTTTTCGCTGCAATCACGTATTCTTTTACCCCATAGGGATTGACTCCGATGGCTGAAGCAAGTTGATTTTCAGCAATTGAACCTGCTCGGTGCACTAAGGCAATCCTTGAAAAGTAGCTGTATAACAAAGAAAAAATAGGGATAACTGGGTGATTTTTTGGATTTTGAATGAAATAATGCACAATAAGATTGGCTTTATTGACATCTCGATAGCCTATCGCCTTGGTCAATTCAAAATTGTTGTAATCCTTATGAATTCCAATGTATTTGGAGATATGATCTACTGTAAAACGGGTGGGCTCGTTGAAATTTAGCATCATCTTACCTACTTCATTGGTCATCACTTCCAAATTATTACCAATGGAGTCTGCCAAGAGTTGGCTGGCCTTGGGCTCAATCTGGTGGCCCAATTCCTTAAAATAACTTCCAATCCAATCGTTTAACTTCCAATCTTTGATTTTTTCTGCCTCAACAAAAACGGCTTTTTTTTCCAGTTCTTTCTTCAAACTACTTCTCCCGTCCAGCTTTTTATGTTTATAAGCAAAAACTAAAATGGTACTTGGAAGCGGGTTACTCAAGTAATTCAACAACAGCTTTTGAGCATCTTCTTTTCCTAAGTCTGGAATATTTTGCGCCTCTTTGATTAGAACCAATTGCTTGTCCGCCATCATCGGGAATTTTCGCGCATGCGAAAGTATCGTACTTACTGCTGCCTCTTTACCATAGAGTACCAGTTGATTGAATCCACGTTCAACTTCTGGAATGGCATTTTTCTCCAAGAAATCACTAATCAAGTCAATGAAGTAGGGTTCATCTCCTTGCAAAAAGTAAATTGGAGCAAATTTTTTCGATTTTAAATCTTTTAATACAGCTTCAGGGAGGTGGGACATACCATAATTTTCTCTTGCTCCTAAAGATAATAGATGAAGGCATTCGGAATAGAATTTCAAATCAAATAAACTTAAATCCCATCAACTGGGTTTAATTTGCAAGTCTATTTTTGAAGCTATGAATTTTGAACAAGGAGTACTGAAGTACAAAGAAGGAGATTTTGAAGCTGCCTTGGTAATCTTTACTGCATTAATCCACCACGAAACTGAAAACCCGACGCTTTACCTTTACCGGGGTCGAGTTTTAACTCGGCTAGGAAAAGGTATGGAGGCATTGGCTGACTTTGATAGACTGGTAGAATTAGAGCCCTACAATACCGATTACATCAGTGATCGCGGGGTAGTCTTACACCTTTTGGGTAGAAATGATGCCGCTTTGGACGAACTCGACCGAGCAGCCAACCTAGATCCAAAAAATCCGTATCGCTACAGCAGTCGCGCCTATTTGAAAGATAGAATGGGTGACCTATTGGGCGCAATCGCTGACTATGAAAAAGCCATCGAATTAGATCCTGAAGATGCAGTCGCCTATAACAACCTAGGTTTGGTGGAGGAGAAACTGGGAAGAAAAGAAAAAGCGAACGCATATTTCACCAAAGCGGATGAACTATCTGCTTATCCTCCCAAAAAAGAAACTACCCTACCTGCAAGTCAAACAGCATCCATACAACCCCTTGCTTCAGCTAATCCTGTCAAAAAAGTTTCAAAACCCCCAAAAATGACAGTTACTTACTTTTTTTCTACGCTTAAAGCCTTGGTTACCAAGCCTGAAATTCGAATGGAGTTTTCGAGTTTCTTGAAAGCTGTTTTTACCAAAAAAAGAGTTTAGGCTTTTTTGATCACCCACAAGGGCTTGTTAATGAAATATGACATTTTTCGAGAAAGATTTTTTGCAAATAATTGATCAAAAAAATCCTTCTTTTTACTTAAAGTCACCAGCATATCTCCTTTGGCAAGCTGTAGGTAATTTTCCAATCCCAATGCCAAATCATCTCGAAAAGATTTAAGAACATAGTTGACCAATTCGTAATTCACAAAGGGTTTGATTTCTCCTATCATATTTTTATGCAACGCTTTGTCAATTACTCTTGATCTAGAAGAAACGTGTACAATGTCAACTTCTGAACTAAAAAATCGAGCAAATTCGATCACTTTTTGAATGGCTACCTTATCCTCTTCCACGTAATCAGTGGCATAGACTAATTTTCTTGGACGCTTAAAATACACCTTCCTTGGAATGACCAAAATATCACGATCAGTTTGCATAACAAGCTTACTCGATCGACTTCCAAATACCTGTTCCTTAAAATCATTCATCCCCTCTGTTCCAACTACAAGTAAATTTGCATTTACTTTTTGCGAATACTCAAGGGTACGCTGCACAATGGGGCCTTCAGAAATTTCAACCACGCAATCTTGGAGTCCATTCGGGATACTCTCCTGGAGAACTGCGTTTTGAAGTTGCCTTAATTTTTGTTTGACAAATTCAAGTTGAAGGTGACCTTCTAAGTCCAAAGGTGCAATTTTTTGGTAGTCTTGTTTATTCAATACATGAAAGACAATCAACCGTGCCTGGTACTTTTCACCTATTTTGGAAGCATACTCTAAGGCATTCAGCGAACAATCAGAAAAGTCAATCGGACATAAAATAGTGAAGTTAGCTGCCATGGTTGAAATTTAGTAACCTCTCGTGCGACTCACGAGATTTAGTAAAGGGAGTCCAGCTTTTAGCCGGTGGTAATTTTCAATTATTTGAGGTGATGCAGCTTTAGGATTGGTCACAGAAGCAATATGGGGAGTCAACTGAACTCTTTTTTCCATCCAAAATGGATGAGCCTTTGGCAAAGGTTCTACTTGAAACACATCCAGTAATGCCCCCTGAAGATACCCTTTTTTCAATGCCACAAGCAAGTCTTCTTCAACTAAATGCTTTCCCCTTGCCACATTGATCAAATACGTTCCTGGTTGGCATTTTTCAAAAAGCTTCAAATTTAAAACACCTTCCGTATCAGGTGTCAAGGGGAGTAAACAAACTAAAACGTTGACTTGGGAAAGAAACTCCTCCAATTGCTCTTTGTAAAAATAAGGGTGTCGAAAACCTTCCTTCGGCGAAAAACCAAAACCTATTACCTCAAATCCAAGTGCATTTAATTTATCCAGAACATCTCCACCTAAAGCCCCAACCCCCATCACACCAATTCGAGTCGGAATCTCTGGGTTAGACATATCCCAAATCGCTTTTTGCTGGTCTTCTTGGTAACGAACAAACTGCCTATGGTAGTTCAAAACGCCCATGATCACGTAATTTGTCATCGACCAAGTTAATTTCTCATCCACTATTCGTACAATTGGCAAGTCCGTAGGCAGGTCCGAATCGGAAAGAATATGGTCCACACCAGCTCCAAGCGAACTGATTAATTTTAAATTAGGAAAAGAGGACAAATACCGGGGCGGATGCTGCCAAAGTAAGGCCATTTCAACTGCTTCAGGTCGTTTTATTGCAGGGTAAACTTGTAAATCTATTTCTGGAGAATGAACCCGCAATGCATCGATCCAAACTTGTGGATCTCTACCTGGGCTTACAATGGCTATACTCATATTTAAAAGCTGATTAGAAAATAAAAATAGACCATTCCTCAGGCGGAAAAAATTACTTTATCAAATTCCTTCCCCAATTGCAAAAAAAAAGAGATTATTCAGTGAACTTGCAGGACAAACTACTTTTCTAACCAAAATCCAGTCTAATTTATAGTTAATTTCCTTTAAACACTTCATTTGAACCATGAACACAAAAATCAAACTTTTATTCTTAGCCCTTCTATTCCTAAGCATGAATGGAATCGCGCAACAAATTCAAATGCCGCAAGCTAGTCCTAGTGCAAAACTGATTCAAAAGGTGGGCTTAACCGATGTAACTGTTGATTTTAGTCGGCCGAGCACCAAGGGGAGGAAAATTTTTGGTGAACTAGTTCCTTTTGGACAAGTTTGGAGAACAGGTGCCAATGGAGCAACCATTGTAAGCTTCTCCACAGAAGTTTCCATTGCCGGGAAAAAAGTTCCAGCAGGCTCTTATGCTCTTTATTCTATCCCGGGTAAATCCACTTGGACCATGATCCTCAGTAAAAACACAAAACTTTGGGGTGCCATAGGCTATGACTCAAAAGATGACTTCCTACGTTTTATAGCAACACCTGCCAAAACAAGTCGCCTATACGACACCTTCGAAATTGGGTTCAGTAAATTGACAGATGCTAGTGCCAACCTTTCCATTAAGTGGGAAAAAACGCGCGTGGAATTCACTATTCTGACCGAAGTAGATTCCATTGTCATGGATGATATCAAAAAGCAAGTTATTGATGCCCAATCAACCAATCCTGCATTACTTTACCAAGCAGCAAATTATTACTTCACCACCAATAAAGACCTTGCACAAGCTTATAATTGGATCAAGCAATCTACGGCTGCTGATCCAAAATATTGGACCTTACACTTACAGGCAAAAATTGAATTGAGCCTTGGTCAAAAAACAGCTGCTTTGGAATCTGCTACTCAGTCTAAAAAACTAGCCGAAGAAGGTAAAAACCAGGATTATGTGGGTCTAAACGACCGCCTGATCAAGTCAATCAAATAAAAAATAAGATTGCCAATCCCCAAAGATTTCCTGACTGAACTTCAAACCCTCTTTTCTCTGGTATGGGGTGAAAAAGCAGAGAATCAGATAAAAAAAGAAGCCTTCAAAAATTTGAAGGCTTCTTTTTTTGCTCAAAACTGGGTTTTTAGTGATCGTTATTTTTTAATGGAGCTGCTACCTACAAGGAGCTGAAACACCCATCCAAAAATGACTACTGCTAAACAGCCTATGACATTGTACCAAAGAAAGCCAATGTCCCAATGGATCCCTAATAGTCCTTCTCCATTGAAAAAATGAACGACTAAAATTAAGGCCTGTGAAAATAATGCCCCAATGAATACGGCTTGGCCCTTGATCCATTTAATAAAAAACCCAACTACAAATATTCCCAGAATCGTTCCATAAAATAAGGACCCCAATAAGTTTACCGCTTGAATTAAATTTTCAAACAAGGAGGCATAGGTGGCAAAAAGAATTGCACCCAGTCCCCAAAAAGCAGTAAATATTTTAGATGAATTTACATAATGTGATTCGGAACCTTCCTTTTTTACCGACCGCTTGTATAGGTCCACTGTAGTCGTGTTGCCAAGTGCATTCAACTCAGAGGAAGATGAAGACATGGCCGCAGCAAAAATAACGGCAAACAATAAACCTACCACACCCTTAGGCAAGTAATCCATCACGAAACGCATAAATACATAATCTGTATCTCGTGTTTCGGCCTTTGGGTCCTGGGTAACTAGCAAAGCCTTTACCTCTTCACGAATCTCCTGCTGTTCAACCTTCAAACTTTTCAATGTACTGGTCAACTCCTCCGTGGATTCCACTTTATCTAGATCGATTGAAGTCAAAAGTTGGGCATAAACCTGCTTGGAAGAATCAAAATTGGACAGATAGGATTGTTCCAATAGCGCAAAGTCCTGCCCATATTCACTTTGTCGAAGCGCTTCCGTTTGTACCCGATTGAAATGTACCGGTGGGGTAACAAATTGGTAAAAAACAAAAACTAAAACTCCAATAAAAAGAATTAAAAACTGCATGGGAATTTTTAAAAACCCATTCATTAACAATCCCATTCGACTTTGAGTCAATGTTTGTCCCGAAAGATACCGTTGCACCTGACTTTGATCGGTACCAAAATAACTCAAAAATAAAAAAACTGCTGCGGTCATACCCGACCAAAACGAATAACGATCTGCCACGTCAAAATCAAAGTTGACTACATTCAGCTTGTCCATCTTTCCTGCCACTTGCAACGCCTCCTGCAATGATATAGGCAACAATTGAATCACCATTATTCCTGCCAATAACATCCCTCCCATCATGACCGCCATCTGCTGCTTTTGAGTGATTGATACCGCCTCAGTTCCTCCTGAAACAGTATACCCTATGACCAATACTCCTATAAATAGGTTGGTCCAAGTGAGATCCCATCCCAATAAGGTGGATAAGATTATTGCTGGAGCATAAATCGTAATACCTGCTGCAAGCCCTCGCTGCACAATAAATAACAAGGAGGTTAGTGTTCTAGTTTTGAGATCAAAACGGTTCTCTAAATACTCATAGGCTGTATACACCTTCAACTTGTAGTAGATGGGCACAAAGCTCACAGAAATAATAATCATGGCTACTGGCAACCCAAAATAAAATTGGATAAAGCGCATGCCATCTTCATAGGCCTGTCCAGGTGTACTCAAAAAGGTGATAGCAGAAGCTTGTGTTGCCATGATAGATAGACCAATAGTCCACCAATTGGCTGTGTTTCCCTTGAGGTAGGTTTCTAAACTTTTTTTTCCACGCGTCTTATAGATGCCATAGACAACGATAGATACTAATGTTAGGAATAATACAAGCCAATCTAAATTACTCATGAATAGGCACAGGTTAACCAATAAAATAAAGTAATCATGGTCACCAGACTACCCATTAGCGCAAGGTAAATTTTGGACCATTGAATTTGTTTTTCTTTCATTTTATTGCTCAATCAAATTGATAAATAGTTTGATAGCTCCAGGAACGCCTGCTGGTAATTGTCTAAAAAAAGATAATCCCGTGTATACATAGGTTCCATCACCCATCTTAGTAGTGATCAAAGCCCCCTTTGTTGCTACTTCTCCAGGATCCTGAAGCGTCAAGGGGCTTTGGTATCGCCCGTCAATTTGAGTAGCGAAATAAAGTCCTCTCTCCTGCACCCAACCCTCAAAATCTTTCTGTTTGATGGGATTTGGATAGGAAAATAAGGAATGATTTGCATCAAATTGTGCGGGTGAACCTTCTACCGTCACCCGGTCTCGACCAATCAAAAAAGGATAGGGACCAAGTGTTTTGGTAACTAGTGGCGTACTGGTAGCATATTGTACAATTAGATTTCCTCCAGCACGTACATAATCCATCAAAACAGGCTGGTACAGAGCCAAGTCTTCATTGGTGTTGAACCCTCGGATTCCCACCACTATGGCTTTAAATTGACTTAAAAAATCAAGACGAAAGTCGTCTTTTCCAAGAAACCTTAAGTCATAACCTAACGCGGACAAAACCTCAGGAACTTCATCACCAGCACCTACTAGGTAGCCAACCTTCTCCCCTGACACCTTCCAATCTGCTTGAATAAGAGATAATGTGGTAGGTGTAAAATAAGTTAACTTAGGGATGTGTGGATAGGAAATAGTCTGTGTAGTTTGGTCAAATACACGACCAGATACCGTTGTAAACCGTGCCTGTACTACTTTATGACTCTCTTTTTCCACCCGAAGAAAAATAACCTTGTAAATACGCTGTTTTTGATCGGGTAATTCCTCTATACCCTCTATCGTATATTGATCACGGGTTAAACCTTCAAAATCTAGGCTGCCTTCAAGCAGCGTATTTCTGAAATTGACGGTGACCGAAACTGTTGCATCTGCCCCATCAACCAAAAAAAGAGCCTCCTTGGATAAAGAAATATCCGCTTCAGGAACCACAGTAAATGGCTCTTTTATTTCTCCTGCTACAGGATCATTGTATTTGTATTCCAAAGGTATTTCTAGTGAAAAGACTTCATCCTCTAGGGTAAAACTAAGCTTTCCACCCATCTTAGGCAGTTCATAAGGAATTCCAATTTTTTCTTGGCTAGCAACCTGAAATAAGGCATTCTCTACCGGGTTTTTTAGCCAATAAGGTTGAGAAATCGTTTCATCATCCTGTAATTTTAGTGGAATAGCCACCTGAGTCGGCACGTTTGCAGCGGCATCCTTACATGCATAGGTCTTGTCGTAAATCTTAAGGGAAATAGCTGAAATGACTTTCTGGGAGGGATTGGTAAATACTAACTCGGTAGTTACTTGCTCTCCGGGGTAGCCGAATTCTTTGGAGGCTAGAAACTCCATTTTTAAGCCCAACACTTTAAAAATAAGCCCATCCAACTTTTCAACCTTTTCATTTACCCAATCAGCGGTAGGATGTAGAGCTAAAATTGATTTTCTCAGCGCAAGCAGCTGCGGAATATGCTGGTCAGGCTGGCTAAAATTGAATGTATTGATTAGTTCATCCAATCTTCTTTTAACTTCTTTCCCTCCAGGAAGCTGTTCCCATCGGCTATCCAAATCTTCAAAAGGGGAAAGGGTATAAGCTTCACCACCAACCTGTTCGAGGTAATCTTTTGCATTGCCAGTTCCTGCAGTGGAACCAAAGCCCTGAGACTTGTGCATGGTGCGGCTAGCAGCAGCAAGTTGATGGTAGGTTTTTCCCAACAAGGGATTGTAGCCCCCTACTTCCATCACGTAATACCGCTTCCCTACTTCAGGATTGAATTCACCACGGAAATTGTATGCATTGAAAAATAGGCGTTTAGCTTGCCATGGCTTTACAAAGGCTAATTGATCCGAAAAAGCAGTCGGATTTCCTGCAAGTTCAAAGGCTTCCCCAGCAAGTATAGCCGAAGTAGTGTGGTGCCCATGGGTGATCCCCGGAGTGGTATTGAATCTAGTAATGATAATATCTGGTTGGAAGCTACGAATCGCCCAAACCACATCCGCTAAAACCTTCTCTTTATCCCAATTTTGAAGGGTTTCAGTCGGCTCTTTACTGTACCCAAAATCCAAGGCACGGGTAAAATACTGCTTGCCACCATCTATTTCTCTAGCTTTGATCAATTCCTGGGTACGGATTTGACCTAATTCAATTCCTAATTCCTTACCAATCAAATTTTGTCCTCCATCTCCTCTGGTAAGGCTTAAGTAAGCCACGGCAGCATGCTCTCCATTGGCTAGGTAGGCGATTAATCGTGTATTTTCATCATCTGGGTGTGCCGCCACATAGAGTACCCTTTTGGTCTCCCTTAATTGTAGCAACTGATGGTACAATTCAGAGGAAGGGAGAGATTGCCCAAAAGAATACGTACTTAGAAAGAAAAACAAAAAATAGGACAGCAGGTACCTGAAACTTAGTAAAATCATGTAGATAAAACATTTGGTGTAAACTAAATCAATTCGCAACCAAATAAAATTGATTTTTGATGAATTCTTGGAAAATTTACCAAAGTGGTAAGCGCCTTTAGGAGACCCATAAAATTAGCAAAAAAAAAGGCCGGGAAATCCGGCCTTTTTTGGAGCATGTACTCAATTTTAATTTTCTTGCCAGTTAGCACCAAGAATAGCAGCAATTTTTTTATCCATAGCACTTGCTTCAGCAGTATTCTTTAAACGCGTATGCACTTGGAATAAAATAATCATGATGTCCGTATTGTCTGGTTTAATTTCCAAGGCCTTTGTGAAATAAGGAACCGATTGTTTGTACAAATCATCTGCCTGCCCACCCATTTCTTTAGATCTCTTCTCCCACTCTGCATCAGAAAGGGAATTTAGCTCGGCAAGAATACTTCTTGACTTTTCTAGCAACAATGCACCTGTATAATAGTTTCCTTCAAAGAAGTTAGGGTCCACTTCTACAGATTTTTTATAATCTACCAAAGCAGCTTCCAAATCACCTCCTTGTTCTTTTAAATAACCAGATCTTAAGAGTAAGCCAGGATTGTTTGGATCGTTTGTTAATGCCTCATTGATTTGAGCCATCGCTTCATCCATTTTATTCAATTGTAGAAGCAACTGAATTTCATATTCTGCCAAAACTTTATCATTTGGATACTCTGAACGGGCCTTAGTAACCAATTCAAAGGCACCTTCTGGATTCTTTTCTTCCGTACTTAAAATCTGCACCATGAAGTAGTACGCATTGATTTTGTTGTAAGAGGGCAATTCAAAAAGGTAACCAAAATGTTTTTTAGCATCTTCAAATCTCCCCAAATCATTTGCAAGAAATCCAGCATTGTAATGAATGGTGGAATCAGTTTTGTCGATTTCACCAGCGAGATTGAAAAACTCGTAGGACATCTCCATATCATCCTCATTGTATCTTTCTAAAGCTTTGTCGAAAGAAAGATTTTTTAAAGTTATGAGAGAATAGGGTCTTAGGTTATCGGGAATACCTGGAAGTTCTTCCGCATATACTTCTTTACCTACAGCAGAAGTAGCATTACTTCCCGCCATTTCAAAGGTGGTAGTGAATGTTTCCAATGCCTGACTACCTAATGCTAAAGTTTCCATCGTGTTTGAGGAATCTCTCGCGAAAATCTTTGTTTGGATTTGAGCCTTTATAAGAAAAGTAGCAGGATCTCCATTGGTTTCTGGATTGGTGACCGCAGCATCAATTGCCGTTAATGCAGCCTCCAAATTGCCTGATTTAAATCCTTTTTCTGCCTCTTTTACTACTTTTTTTTGTCCAAAAGCAAAGGTGACGGTCGCAACCATTGCTAGTGATAGAACGAGCTTTTTCATTCGTGTTTTTCGTTAGATATTGTTATTCAGTTGATTCTATGGGTGATTCGGGTGATTCAGGTGATTCAGTTATCTCCGTGGAATCAGTGACAATATCGGAAGATTCTGAAAGTTCTTCCTCTTCCCTTGAGATTTTTTCCACCGAAGAAATTTCATCCCCTTCTCCTACTTTAATTAAACGGACGCCTTGCGTAGCTCTTCCCATCACGCGTAACTCGTCCATGGAAATACGAATAGTGATACCTGACTTATTGATGATCATCAAGTCATCTGTATCCACCACTTCTTTAATTGCTACCAATACCCCGGTTTTATCCGTGATATTCATGGCTTTTACTCCCTTACCTCCTCTATTAGTAATTCGGTATTCATCCAGGTCCGAACGTTTTCCATATCCCTTTTCAGACACGACCAATAGTGTTGCATTTGGCTCAGATGCACAAACCATGCCAATTACAAAATCAGTCTTGTCGGTAAGTGTAATTGCCTTTACACCTGTTGCTGTTCGACCCATAGGACGTACTGCAGACTCATGGAAGTGGATAGCTCTTCCTGATTTGGCAGCAATGACAATGTGTTGATTGCCATTGGTTTTAGCCACATGAACCAATTGATCGTCCTCTCTAAAATTTAAGGCAATGATACCATTGGTTCTAGGTCTAGAATATTGCTCCAAAGTGGTCTTTTTTATTACCCCTTGCTTAGTCACCATCACCAAGAAGTGATTGTTGATGTAATCCTGATCTTCCAAGTTTTCCACCTGAATAATAGATCGAATTTTATCGTCTTGCGTGATGTTGATCAAATTTTGAATGGGTCTACCCTTGGAGTTTTTAGATCCTTCTGGAATAGCATAGGTTTTAAGCCAGAACAACTTCCCTTTATCCGTAAAAATCAACAGGTAATTGTGTGTAGAGGCTGTAAACAAGTACTCCGTCCAATCGTCTTCCTTGGTACTCACCCCTTTGGATCCGATTCCTCCTCTCCCTTGCGTGCGGTACTCAGTCAAAGCAGTCCGCTTGACATATCCCTGGTGGGAAACGGTGATCACTACTTCCTCGTTTGGAATCATATCCTCGTAACTGAAATCTTCAGCATTGTGCTCGATTTCGGTACGACGATCATCTGCATAGCGATCTCTCATTTCTTGGAGCTCAGTTTTAATGATCTCCATTCGCTTTCCTTCGTCTGCTAGAATGAATTTCAACTCCTCAATAAGGGCCATGATTTCCTTGTACTCGGCAATGATTTTTTCACGCTCCATGCCAGTAAGGCGTTGCAGACGCATATCCAGAATTGCTCGCGCTTGAATTTCGCTCAAATCAAAACGCTCCATCAATCCATTTCGGGCTGTTTCTGGATCGGCTGAACTTCTAATCAAGGAAATCACCTCGTCCAAATGGTCCAAAGCAATTAAATATCCTTGCAATATATGCGCACGTTTCTCGGCTTCTTTCAATTCAAATTCTGTCCTACGTACAACTACCTCGTGGCGGTGCGCTACGTAGTGAACGATCAAATCCTTCAGATTCAAGGTTTGTGGACGCCCTTTTACCAAGGCCACATTATTTACCGAGAATGAAGTTTGCAAGGCAGTTTGCTTGTAAAGGTTGTTTAAAACCACACTAGAAACTGCATCACGCTTTAGTTCGTAGACGACACGCATTCCAGAACGATCTGACTCATCTCGAATGGCGGAAATTCCATCTATTTTTTTCTCATTGATCAATTGGGCAGTCTTTTCGACCATGTTTGCCTTGTTGACCATGTAAGGAATTTCGGTGATGACAATCATCTCCTTGCTGCCTCCTTCTTTGGTTTCAATATTAGCCTTGCCACGAACGACAATACGGCCTCTACCTGTTTCAAAAGCAGCTTTTACTCCATTGTAACCATAAATGATTCCCCCTGTAGGAAAATCTGGTGCAATGATAAAATTCATCAATTCCGCAACGGTGATTTCCTTATTGTCAATGTAGGCAATGATCCCATCAATGACCTCTCCCAAATTGTGAGGAGCCATGTTCGTAGCCATCCCCACCGCAATTCCAGAAGCACCATTCAACAGGAGTGCCGGTACCTTTGCAGGCAATACTGTAGGTTCTTTTAAGGAATCGTCAAAATTGAATTGAAAGTCAACTGTTTCTTTGTTGATATCTACCAATAGTTCCTCAGCAATACGCTTGAGACGGGCCTCCGTATAACGCATTGCTGCAGCATTATCCCCATCGACTGAACCAAAGTTACCTTGTCCATCGACAAGCGTGTAGCGTAAGGACCAATCTTGGGCCATACGAACCATCGTTTCGTACACAGCTGAATCACCATGCGGGTGGTACTTCCCCAATACTTCACCAACGATTCTTGCTGATTTCTTATGTGGTTTGTTGTGTAATACACCCAGTTCCTGCATTCCATAAAGGATACGTCTGTGAACTGGTTTGAGTCCGTCTCGGACATCTGGAAGTGCTCTGGAAACAATTACCGACATCGAATAATCGATGTAGGCACCACGCATTTCCTCTTCAATATTAATTGGAATGATATGCTCGTTTTCTCGTTGGGCCATATACTATGTACTGTATCGTAAATTGAGTTGGCAAGATAGTAAAAAGCGAGCGGGAATAAAACCTTGTTGGGGATCCTTAACCTGCATTTATTTTATCAGTACCACTGTCCTATTTTTCGATTTTGCAAATTAAAAATCGAACTACCTCTGTATTCTATCCCATTGTGTCGGTGCTTCATCACCACCCCACACCCATTGATCTTGCAACGCTTAGTCCCTGGTACCTTCATGGTTACTCCTACTTGAAACGAATACATCGCTTGGTCAATTGGAAATGAGGAGAAGTCGGAAGAACCATTTACAAAATAACGCTGCATGTATTTTCCTTTCACCAAAATAGACGCATACTCGGAAAGCTGATACCCTATCCGAATTACCCCAGCATAGGTTAATTGATTGGATAAACTACTTAAATTAACTTGGTAGGTAGTAGCTAATTGCTTTTTATTTTGAATCAGATTCAATTGACCTACCTCGCCTTCCACACTGACGGTCCATGGATAATTTTGACGAATGCGTTGATTGTATTCTCGCTGCATCCGCATCTTCAAATCTGGATTTGCCTGGTTAAATTTCTTGTATTTTTGTTTAAGTAAAAATCTACGTCTCGAAGCATCGTACAACACCAATCCTAGAGAAGCATAGTAATTTGTAGCTTGAATGCTTGTGCCTTGAAGTGCAAACTGATACCCACTGCCTTCAAAAGGAGCCAAACGAGTAGATTCCCAGCCATATCCTGCACCTAATGTGAGGAGATTTAAAATATTCATTCGCACACCCACCTCAATAGTGGGAAGTATTACTTGCTTCATTTGTAACGACAAGGTATCCGGTAAGGGAAAATACCCATAGTCTGCATTTTGAAATTGCGTGATGGGATACACTTGACCATCCCCTTTATAAAATCTAGTATTCATCACGTAGTATGCGGCCCCAGAGGATACCTGGAAAGAAAAAAGTTCTTGAATGGATCGAAATGCATTCCCTACCTTCGATTCACTTTTTAAGGGTCTGGCTTTACGGGTAATTCCAAAAATATCTTCCTCTTGACAAAAAGACTGGAACACCTGTCCTAAAAAAATTACGATCAAAAGGATACTTCTTAATTTCACCATGATGAATTAACGCAGAATTTAAAATTTTGGTGCTCCTAAATCACTGAGTTTACTTTTCAATTAAAAATTTATGTGATTATCCTTAACCTTATCATTAGCTAAAAAAGTAGTTGGATTATTGAGGATATTCGTTGAAAAACCCCAGTTCTAATGAGCTTAGCGCATTAATACGAACTTCAAACCTTATTCTTTTGGTTACTGTTGACAAAGCGCACAATCAGAAAATTAAACTAGTTATTAAACACTGCTAAGTGGTTTCGTTCACTCTACAAAACACTGGCAAATTTAAACGGCAATGGACTTTAGGGAAGCAATAGTAGCATGGGGATCGGAATTTCCAAAAACAAAACTACCAGCCACCAAAATATCTGCCCCCGCTTCCACCAACCTTCTCGCATTTTGATTGCTCACTCCACCATCCACCTCAATCAATGCC
>Ga0222714_10002830_pt1 | contig 18061 bp, 15 predicted proteins | sample C33_3DmetaG_FD_165048 | JGI IMG/M metagenome (GOLD analysis project Ga0222714, IMG submission 165048) | Estuarine water microbial communities from San Francisco Bay, California, United States - C33_3D | ecosystem: Environmental > Aquatic > Marine > Unclassified | place: USA: California...
TGAAATCATTTCTTCAAACTAATTTAACAATGTTGAAATCATTTCTTCAAACTAATTTAACAATGTTGAAATCATTTCTTCAAACTAATTTAACAATGTTGAAATCATTTCTTCAAACTAATTTAACAATGTTGAAATCATTTCTTCAAACTAATTTAACTAAAAAATGTTGAAATCATTTCTTCAAACTAATTTAACTAAAAAATGTTGAAATCATTTCTTCAAACTAATTTAACAATGTTGAAATCATTTCTTCAAACTAATTTAACAATGTTGAAATCATTTCTTTAAAATTTAGTTGTTTTGCGTATTTGTCAATTCTAAATTTTTTTGGGAAATGTTTTACATTGGGAATATCATTGTAATATGTTAAAAGTTCATCACTTGTTAAACTTAATGGTACATATCTAAATTTATATAAAGATCCATTAAAGGTATTTTTTAAATTAAAATACATCTTTTCTTTGTTAAAAATAGGAACTCCAAGAAACTTTTTGGTTTTAAACAATTTACCATTCATATATATGTTTAAATTCTTTTGTTCAAAAGAAAAAGATATAAATACCATTGATTTTACAGGTACATTCTCTAAATCAACATATTCAACTAATGTTTTTTCGGTGTTTTCATAATCTACAACTTCATCGTTTGTAAAAGCATGTGGATTCTTTAAATTACAAGATAAACCATCCCACATACAATATTCTTTGTTTATACATGTGTTTTCCAAGAAATTTGAATTACAATAGTCTTTATAAATTTCTGTTGTAAAAGCAATCCTTATATTATTCTTATTTGGATGAAGCCAAATACCTGGGCTTTGTTCTTTAAACTCTTGTGTTAATGTGTCCCATGATTTATGTTCAATTAAATCACTTGTTGGTGGAGGTCCTTTATGTAAAATATGTCTCCAGTATGTATATTCTTCATAATAATCTTTAATATATAACCAAAAACTCATAGAATAATCATATCCATCTTTTGGTAAATCAATAAAATCACCATCAATAACATATTTATTTGTTGATGCTTGTTTTTCAACATAAACTTTTACACTATTTACTGGACTATTTCTATTATATAAATAGTAAACCAATAATATAATTATAATTAATATAACAATAATTATAATAATTATAGTTAAGTTAGATGTTTTAGACCTTAAACTATCAATTTTACTATATAAGTCATCTACTGATATTACCTTTTCCTCTATTTCTGGTAAATCCTCATAATTTGTATTCTTTAAATTATTATTAAATCTTGGTGGTGTTATTTCATTACCTTCTTTTAAGTTGTTTGCTCTTGCTACGTTGTTTGCTAAGTTTGCTTTTGCTAAGTTGTTTGCTCTTGCTACGTTGTTTGCTAAGTTTGCTCTAGCTACGTTGTTTGCTCTTGCTATGTTGTTTGCTCTAGATACGTTGTTAGCTTTTGCTACGTTGTTTGCTCTAGATACGTTGTTAGCTTTTGCTACGTTGTTTGCTAAGTTTACTCTAGCTACATTGTTTGCTCTTGCTACGTTATTTGCTAAGTTTACTCTAGCTACATTGTTTGCTAAGTTTGCTTTTGCTACGTTGTTTGCATTATTTGCCATATTATAATTTAATTATATTTTATTATTATTAAATTTAATTATTTAATTTATCATAAATTGTTTTTTTACCATGACAATTTCTACATAATGCTTGTAAATTTGATATATCATTGCTACCATTTTTATATAAAGGTATTTTATGGTCTACTTCATAAGAAGCATCTAATAAATTATTACAATAATTACATTTCCATTGTTGATTTGCAGCTACATATTTCTTAAGTGTTTGTGATACATTGCGGTTTTCTCTATAATTATTCGTTAATTGATTATTCAATAATTGATTATTCAATAATTGATTATTCATTAATTGACTTTTAATATTTGAATTTGTAACCAAAGAACGTGATTGTTTCATTTTGTCTATAATTGAGTTATAGTTGAAAAATAATGTTAATAATGGTAAAGCATACAATAAATTTTTTATTATAAGTTTAATTAAACCATAATTGTTATAAATAGCCTTAATATGATAAAATTTAAGTATATTTTCATTAAATAAAACAAAAATCATAAAGAAAAATATTAAAATATATTCAATCATTACTATAATACTTAGATATATATGTATTATTTGAATATTAAATGTCAAAATTAGAAAATATCAATAATATTTAAAAATATATTCTTTTATTGTAATTTACTTCTTATATATTAATCTTCTTGGATATTTTTTATAAGCAAAAAAACCAAGTCCTGCAAGAACTAAAACTATTACTGTCCCAATTACTGTTTTTTTATTAAAATATTTATTTGTTACCCGTTCATCACCATATTCAATCCTATAAAACTTAACAACTTCATCATAACTATAAACTCTTTTATTTAATGATTTATTTACTTCATTGTGTAATTCTATTGTGTATCTAAATAATGTATCAGAATCTTTTAAGTGGTTTACAACTGGATTATTATTTATATGTTGTCTATAATGAACACGGCATTTATCACAAGGTATTAAGTACACTAAACTATTAAAAAAATCCTCATGTGTTCTTTTTTGTTCGTATGAAGGATTGTCTGGGAAGTTTAGTGCTATTGTATGAATTACAAACCATAATTTCGGCCCCCAAACTTTTGGATCCATATAATATTAACACACAATTTTTTTAATATAGATACTTAAAAAATAAAACATTATAACATTTAGAATATTAAAAGAATATGAGTAATAAAATAATTTATTGCGGTAACTGTGGTGAAGAAGGACATACCTATCGGAGGTGTTTGTCTCCTATAATGAGTTTAGGAATAATATTATATAAGATTTATAATGGAATAATAAAATATTTATTTATTCAAAGAAAGGATACACTTGGATTTGTTGAATTTATGCGTGGAAAATATAATCTAGAAAATTTGGATTATATAAAAGATATATTTAAGATAATGACCATCCACGAAAGAGATAAAATATTAAAACATGATTTTGATTATTTATGGAATGAATTATGGATGAATTTTAATAATAAAAAGTTTCATAATGAATATTCGAGTTCTAAAGAAAAATTTTATAAATTAAAAGCAGGGTTTAAGCTACAAGATGAAGAATATGATATTGAAAAAATAAATAACTTAGTCCCAAAAATCTATAATGAAACTGAATGGGGGTTTCCCAAAGGAAGGCGTAATTTACGTGAAAGTGATATTGATTGTGCTAAACGTGAGTTTGAGGAAGAATCTGGTTATAGTTTAAATAATTATACTGTTGTTGACGAAACATTAAAATTCCAAGAAATATTCTCGGGCACAAATAATATTAGATACCAACATACATACTATTTGGCAAAATCTTTAAATGATATAAAATTACAAATTGATAAAAACAATTTTAATCAATATTCAGAAATAAGAAATGTAAAATGGTTTACATTGGAAGAAGGTTTAGAAGCTATAAGAGATTATAATGAAGAAAAAAAAGTTATTTTAAATAAAGTAGATTGTTATATTAAAAAAAATATTTTAAATTATTAATGATAGAAAAAATAATAGTATTGTTATTAAGTTTCTTTCTTATTTTATTAACTTTAAGAACACAAGAAAATTTTACATTGAATCCAGTTAATCCTATTTCAAATAATAGTAATTATGGTATTCATAGTGTTGTTGACCCAGAAGAATATAATTTAAATTATTATGGACCTAAATGTTTAAATACATGTTTAGTTGAACATGTACAAAAAGTTAATTGGGATGATGCGTTACGTTCTGGTTCACAATATGCAAGAGAAAATATCCTTCAATTTAATCGTGATAATACAAATGTTAATTTTTGTCATTTAGCAAATACACCAAGTAGTAATGATGAAACAATAAAGGATTGTAGAAGTAGTGATTGTATAAATACTTGTGGTAGTGATTTATATAGTCACTGTGAAAAAACATCTAATTTTTGTAAAGAAAGTAATTTAAATTATTTATCAGGAGGTGCTATTTTACATAAAAGTAAGTGTAGTGGTAATCCTAATAATTGTGTTAATAAGTATTGGTCAAATATTCAAACAATAAAGGGTATTTATGATAATAGTGTAATTAATATTTAATTAGTTATTAGTTTATTACTCTTGCTAATTTTGTTTTATTTTTTGTGTAATATTATTATTAAAATTTTTATTTTGAAAATATTTTGAAAATATTTTGAAAATATTTTGAATATATTTTTTAAAATATTATTTTATTATAAAATGACTACCTTTAGTTCGCAGGTAATCTTATCAATATTTTTTTTATATGTTGTGATAATTTCTGAAAAATTATTCACATTAATATCATGTAATTTTCAAACAATAATAAAAAATAATAGATACTTCAAACAAATATTTATTTTTATAAATATATTTTTGTTCACATTTATTTTAGGTTGGTATACTGAAAACGCTATTTATTCTGCTAAAGAATCTTATAATAAATATGAAAATTTTGAAAATAATAATAACAATAATAATTTAAGTTTTTTTAATCTCTACAAAACTGAATTTAATATTATAGGTAAATATATTATATATTCATTACTTATTTATATTATTTTCATTTTTACAACAAAATGTGATTTATTATATTTAAAAATATTTTTTGGATTATTAATAATACTATTCTTTCTATTTATTTTAAGAACTTATAGCAAAAATGAATATTATAATAATGAGGAATTTAAACTTATTGATTATATAAATGATAATGAAAGGAAAAGTAGACTAGAACAATTAAAACTAAATTTAGATAAGACAGATTTATCGAATAATGTTAAGAATAATTTAATATTAAAGTTTAAAATAAATATGAATTTACAAAATATTGAGTTTTACTTATTTATTTTATCTTTAATAGTATTAGTAATTGGGTTTGTTTTATATTATTTAAAACAAAAAAAAGATCATAGTAAAGATTGGAATTTTACAACATTTATTATTGGTAAAAACAAATGTGATAGTAAAAAATAAATTTATATTTTATATATAATGATATTTATACAAGTTAGTTTATTGATTTTAATATTGATTTTAATATTTAAATATGAATTAATCTATGACTATATTAAATTATTAATTGTTTCACAAAAAGAAAATTTCCATGATAGAACACTTGGAACTCAAATAAATTCTCAACCAGAAATATTAGAAGATTGCCAATCATGTAGTTTTTGTGATTTTAACCCTTTACCACAAAATAATGATTATATAATTTCTAGATGTTTAAGTCAACATACACAAACAAATTATTTTAAACCAACAAATGAAGGTTGTAGACCACATAATCAACTATCATTTTTATCAGGTTGTTATGATGGTGTATCTCATTATAAACAAAATATAATTAATTTAAAGAATATTAATGATGACAATTATCATTGTAAATGTAACTATAGTTTAGATTCAAGACCATTGGAACAAAATCCAGAAAAACAATCATATGAATCATGGATAAGTACGCTTGGTTAATATTTATACATAATAATTAAAATAATAATAAAAATATTAATTCTAAAAGTTATAAGTAATTTTAAAATTATTTTTAATTTATTATCATATATTATAATGATAAAAATATTACTTCTTATACTTTTAGTTATAGTCTTTATTTTTATTTTAAAAAATAGTAACGAATATTTTTCAACAGTTCAACTTAGATGTGGTTTAGCTGGATCTGGTGGAATAGGTACTGGTTTAGGTAATAATACTGGTGTTGGATTAGTAGGTTCTAGTGGTTCAGGTATAAGTGGTGAAATGGCTATAGTTGGTGTTATAGGCGATATAAGCCAACACCCAAATGTAAATACACAAGAAAGATTAGTTACAGTTAATCCAAATTTACCAGAATGCGTTGGAATTTGTATAAATCAACATACTTATACAAAACAAAATAGTAAAAATATTATTGGATTCTCAGAAGATTATTTAGGACAAGTAAAAAGTAATCAAAATGATAATCATGTTATGGCGACAGGATGTGGTGAATGTTTAAATAATTTTTATACAGGTATTCAATTAATGAAAGATAAATCAAATTCCTGTTTACTTAATTAAATTATATATAAAAAATTACAAATTAATAATGAAATTTTATATTTATTTATTTTAATGATTAAAAAATTTATTTTAATGATTAAAAAATTTTTATTAATACTTTTAATAGCAATAATGCTTATTACAACAATAAAAAAAAATAACAAAGAACAATTTTATAGTGATACCATATGTAATGGATTTAGATGTGAAAATGATAATTGTGCTATTACATCAGAAACAAGAAGATGTGATGATGATAGAATATTAATAAATGGTATTCCCGAATGTTATTTTAATAAAGTAGTTGATCCAAATAATTTAAAATGTATTGATTTTTGTGTTAAAACATATACTTGGAAAGATGGAACAAATGATAATATGGGTAATGATATATCAAAACAATTTATTGAAAACAAAAAACATAATTATTTTGCGTCTAAATGTGGAGAATGTATAGACAACAATTATGATAGAATTATGCTATTAGGTAATAGACAACAATTATGATAGAATTATGCTATTAGGTAATAGACAACAATAATAAATCAACATTAATAAATATACATTAATATATCAACATTAATAAATATACATTAATATATCAACAATAATAAATCAACATTAATAAATATACATTAATAAATATACATTAATATATCAACAATTGATTATTAGTCAAAATAAATGATTATTATTTAAAATTAATTAAAAATTAATAATAAATAGTTTATATATTTTCAATAATTTCAACTATATCTTTAACAGAATTTAACACATAGTCAGGTGTTATTATATTATTATTTTTATTTAAAATTTCTTTTTTAGTATTACCAGATAAAACTAATAAACTATGAAATTCTGATTCAACTGCAAATCTTATATCAGTATAAAGTGTATCACCAATAAATAATATTTCATCTTCATTTATCTTTTTGTTAAAATTGTTTCTAATTAATTTTAATATATTGGATTTTAATAATGGATTTGGTTTTCCAAGTGAATAACCATCCAACTTAACATTATGTTCAAGTAAATGTAATAAATGACATGGTAATCCTAATGAAAAATCACATTTTGATGCTGGATCTGTTTTATCTTCACATGTTAATAATACTTTTGGATTGAATTTAGACCATTTTATAATATTTTCTAACATTTCAATTGTTATATTATTTACAGTACCTATCACTAAATAAAATAACGAATCCTTTTCAACTTCATGTTTACTATTAATTTTGTGAACTACACAATTGTCATATTTAGTTAATTTATTTATAGAATATTCTAAACCTTCTTCACCAACATAAACTAATTCAACCTTTTTATTTGTTTTCTTAATTTTTTTTTTTAAAAAATCACTAATATTGTTGGATGCTGTTTGTATCTTAGTATTTTCTTCAAGATTTACACCAATATTAATTAAATTTCTTCTTAAATATTGATTTGTATATCTACATTCGTTTGTTAAAATAATACTATTAATGTTTAACTTTTCTTTTAGTAATGGTATAATATTATTAGCCCCATCTATAATATCATTACCTATTCTCAATACACCATCCATGTCAAATATTACTACTTTAATCTTTTCCTTAAATAAATTTAAGATTACGTTTTTTGTTTCTAAAATCAAACTATTTTTTTTAGAATTTATTTCGTTAAAATTATTACCAATATTTTCTTTTAAATTATTCGAAACATTTTCAATATTTTTTGATGGATTATTTCCATTTTCCTTTTAGGAATCATATATTCTAATACTTTATTATTTTTTACAATTAATATAAAAGTAAAATATTTATTTAACAATCAGAATAAATATTTTTTATAGTTTAATATTAATGGCTACAACAAAAAAGAAAAAATTAAAACTTAAACTTAAAAAAGAAGCATCACAAGATAAAAAATTTAGAGATACTGTTGTACAATCTAGAACATCAAATTTTATATCTTTACACGATGATGAATTAATCCAGAAATCTAAAGAGATAATCATGAATATTGTTAATGAAAAATCAACAGAAGATGATTTAATAACATATGAAGCATTGGTAAATGCCATGGAAAAAAAAAATCTTCTTCTTGAAAATATTTATAACCCTAAATATAAATATTATCCAGCATATAGCGATAGTGATTTTAATAAAAAAATATATGAAAAACTAGAATTCTACCTTAACAAACAATTTAAAAATAAAAAAATGAATAGTGAAGAAAAAGAAGAACTATCAAAACAATTATGTGACCCTTTATATGAAACAATTACAAGCGAAAAAACCAAGGAAGATGTAGTATTCAATTTAACTAAAAATCAAAAGTTTCTTAAGGCATTTTTATCGCCACATACACCATATAACTCCATGTTATTATATCATGGTACTGGTGTTGGTAAAACATGTACAAGTATATCAATAGCAGAACAATATACAGAAGAGATCGAAAATCTTAATAAAAAGGTTATAATTCTTTTAAATCCAAGTATTAAGGCCAATTTTATGAAAAATATATTTAATCTAAATAAGCTTAAATCTGGTATGACTTATTATCAATGTACAGGTGAAAAGTACCTTAAAGAAATACCAGATTATAAAAAATTATTGACCGAATCACCAGAAGTATTAGAAAGAAAAATAAATAAAATAATAAAAAAAAGATATGAATTCTATGGTTATCAACAATTTTCCAATCTTATTCAAAAACTTAAAAAGGAAATAGAAGCAAAATTCACAAATAATATACAAAATAAAATTTATAAAGACAAAATTAAAGAACTATTTTCAGATACTATATTTATTATTGATGAAGTACATAATATTAAAGAAAGTAATGATCTTAAGGTATTACCACCACTTTTAGAAGAAGTGTTTTCATTAACAGAAAATATGAAATTATTACTTCTTAGTGCTACACCTATGTTTGACACATCAAAAGAAATAATATATTTAATGAATTTACTTTTAATAAATGATAAAAAACCAAAAATGAATGTTAATGAATATTTTGATTCAAATAGCAACATATATGATAAAAAAATACCAGAATTTTTAAACAAAACTAAAGGGTACATTTCATATGTTCGTGGTGAGAATCCATATAGATTCCCCACTGGTATTTATCCAGAAGAACAAGTACTTAAACAAAATGAATTTCCAATAAAAGATAATATTGGTGAACCCATTGAAGAAAATAAAAGAATTAAAGACCTTAAAATAGTTCCGTGTGTTATGAATGGTCTTCAAAAAGATGTATATAATTTGATGGAAAGTTCTGCGTTAGTAAATGAAACAAATAACGTTGATACAGCAATGTCACAAAAAAAGAAAACTACTTATGGAGCATTTAACCAACCAGCTATTATGTGTTCAAATATGGTTTTCCCAATTAGCGATTCCGAAAAATATTTAGATGATGATTCATTTAGATTAGATAAATTTATAGGTGATAATGGACTTGAAAGTATTGTTGATAGAAACAAGGTAAATAAAAAACTTAAATTTACATATAAAACAGACGCAATAAAATCAATGTTTGACTATGATAATATACAAAATTATTCAACAAAAATCCATAAAATTTTAACAAATATAGAACAAAGTGAAGGAATAGTCTTTATTTATTCACAATTTTTGGCATCAGGTATTCTTCCATTATCTTTGGCACTTGAAAATAACGGATATAAAAAGTTAGGTGGTAGTTTATTAAATAAGAAATATGAATCAAAAGATACTAAGGGACATTATATTATTATTTCAGGTAATAATGATTTATCAAAAAATGCTTATGTAGATTATATTAAATTAGAAAGCCAAAATATGAATGGTGAAAAGGTAAAGATAATAATTGGTAGTGAAACTGCGGCCGAAGGTCTTGATTTCAAATATATTAGAGAAATTCATATATTAGAACCATGGTTTCATTTAAATAAATTAGATCAAATTATAGGTAGAGGTATTCGTAATTGTTCTCATATTGAATTACCAAAAGAAAAAAGAAATGTAAAAATATTCATGTATGCATCAACTCTTTCAAGTAATCCATCAAAAGACAATGAAACATTGGATTTAAAAATATATAGGAATGCAGAGATAAAATCAGTACAAATGGGTAAAATAGAATATTTATTAAAAACTAATGCGGTGGACTGTAATTTAAATATTGAATCTAATAAATATGAAACAGATATAAACTTTAGTAAAAAATGTAATTATGAAAAATGTGATTATATATGTAATCCAGATTTAAAGGAGAATTTGAAGAAAAGTGAAATTGATTATGATACTATAACACCATTAGTTTTACAAGACCAAATAAATGATGTTATTAAAGTATTAAAGTTTGGAAGCTATTATCAAAAACCACTATTTAAAGAAAAATATTACTATAAATTGGATGAAATATTAAGGAAAATAGATATGGAAAAGATTGTTATATTTTTAGCTTTACATAAAATAATTACAGAGCAAATCATGTTATATGATAAATATAATAGTGAATCAAATTTAATATTTTCAAATGGTAAATATATATTGATTCCATTACATCAAAAAAATAAACTCGTAACATATAATACTCTTAAATCTAAGAAAAATAATAGTATTAATAGATTGAATATTAGTAATCCAAGAGTTATTGATTATATACATCAACAAAAAAGTAGTAATAAGGATTTTACACTTACTAAATCACTAAATACTTCAAGAGTAAATAATACTTCTAGAACCAGAACAAACAATCAAGTATTAAGAAATAATAATAATACCAAACCTAAAATATTTACCGTTAAACCTAAAAAGAGATTTACAAAGGTATCATCATTAGTAAATAATAGAAATAATATAAATAATACTGTTGGTGATGTTATGCAGAGAACAGTTGATGAAATAAAACAAAAAATAATAACACAAGATAAACTTAATGGATTTATAGATAAAATAAAAGCTGATAAACGAGGAAGTATTATATTAGAAAAATTAGATAATATGAATGCTAAGATATTTGAGTATGGAAATATTATGGATTATTTGAAACCAAATGCCAAAGAAATTTTAATAAAATATTTGATTAAGAAACATTTAAGCAAATCATTATCAGGTAGTGAATCTCTATTATTTGATAATTGTTATAATATTTTATATACTAAAAATGATGTTTATTATAGGGATCCATCTTTTAAGGGTCAAAATGAATTATTTGGATATAAAATAATTGAAGATGGTAAACTTGTTTACTATAAAACTCAAGGAAATAATTTTGTTAAGACATCACCCGAAGAAACCAAATCAATACAAAAATCCACATTGAAAAAGGTTGAAGAAAATAATGATACTAAACCTTCTGCTATTTTATGTGGTTATTTAGAACATAGATTACCAGCAAATGAAGTTTTATTTAAAATTAGAGATAAACAATCAGAAGGTAAAAAAGGAACACAAATTAAAACTGGTAGTGTATGTAATAATGATGGAATGAGAAAAAATAAGGCCGTAACTTTTATTCAAAGAATTAATGAAGAATATGCTAATTTAGAAAAGACATCTAAAGATAATAATTACAAAGATGCTGATAAAAAAAATGTACCTGGAAAGGAATTTTTATGTTATGAACTTGAATTATATTTTAGATATTTAGATCTTGTTGATGATAATAATAGATATTTCTACAATTCAGAAGAAACTTTAGAATATAAATTAAATGAAAAATAATATTAAACAACAAAACAATAGATTTTATATTCAAATAATAGATTTTATATCCAATCGATAGATTTTATATTTATGAATACTTTTATGAAAATTTAGTTTTTATTTAAATTTTATTTATTTCTTATTTTTTAATAAAATTGAAATAAAGAATAATATATATATTATAATAAGTCAAATTATGGAACAATTGTTTATCTCAACCACAATCAAAAGTTCTTTGAGCATTGAACCAAAAGATTTAAATAGTACCCTCAACAAAAAAATTATTAAGAGAATTAAGCAAGATGTCGAGGGAAAATGTATTAAGAATGGATATGTAAGAAAAAATAGTGTAAAATTGGTTAAAAGAAGTTTAGGACAAAGTCTTACAAGCCATTTTAATGGTAATGTTATATTCCATGTTGAATATCTAGTAGATTTATGTAATCCATTAGAAGGTGCTATTATTGAATGTTCAGTAATTAATAGTAATAAGATGGGTATATTGGCTGTAATCAATGGTGTTGAAGATTCACCACTTAATATTTTGTTGGCAAAACAACATCATATTAATAATCCAGAGTTTGAAGATCTAAGAGATAGAGATATTATTAAAATTAGAGTATTGGGAAAACGTTATGAATTTGGTGATTCACAAATTACTATTATAGGACTTCTAGAATCAGAATATCAAAAACAATATAATGAAACACTAAATAATGATGATGAAGAAGAACCACTTGAGTTGATGTCAAATGATGATTCACAATCCCCTACATCAATGTCTTTTGAAAATAGTGACGATGCACAAGCAGATGTAGATGCAGATGCACAAGCAGATGTAGATTCACAAGCAGATGCACAAGCAGATGTCCAAGCAGATGCTCAAGTAGCAGAGGGAAAGAACGACTTAGATTTTGAGTTGGAGCCATTTAAATTGTAAAATTCTTTTGATGATTTTTTGCTAGCGTCTGTAGCAAGTTTATCGGCCATTTTATTACCATACCAAATATCATAAAGTAAAGGGTCTTTAGGTTCACTAGTATGTGCTTTAACGTGAATAAATTTTATTTTATATTCATTATAATAATTATAAAGTTTAATTATTAATTCTTTATTAGAAATATCTTTTTTATCTTTCTTTTTCCAACCATTTTTCTCCCATGTTTTACTCCATTTTATAATACAATTAATAGTATATTCACTATCACTATAAATATGAATATGTGTTTTTTGTTTATCAAATTCTTTTTGTTCTTTGATAAAATCTATTGCTGTTATTATAGCCTTTAATTCAGCAATATTATTTGTAATTTTCCCATATAAACATTCACTTATACTTGGATATTTCTTTTGATTAAAATAAATTCCTATACCTCCAAATTGCATTTTATTTTTTTGTCCATTATTAAAAGTTGAGCCATCTGTAAATACTTCAATAACATTAGTTTCAACTATTATAGGTTTACTTGAATTAACTACTGTTTGTTCTTTTTCATTTGTTTTTTTTTCAACGATTATAGGTTTACTTGATACATTATCTACTTTTTTTGTTTTTTGAATCGATTTATCATTTAAATTATCTAAAGTAATTTTTTGTATTTTAAAGTAATTTCTTATGTCCATATTAACAATATTATTATATAAAATTATCTATAAGTTTATTTATCAATTTTTAATAAATAGATATATATATGTTGTATTGGATTTTTGATTTAGATTATACGTTATATGATTTGCCGACAAACATTAAATTTGAATATGAGTTATTAAATAATGATCATCAATTAAATTATTTACTTCAAAATCTTCCATCAAAAAAATTATTATTTACAAATGGTACATTTGGACATGGTATTGTTTCTTTAAAAAAGATGAATATAATAAACAATTTTGAAAAAATTATAGCAAGAGACACAATTAATGATTTAAAACCTAACTATTCAAGTTTTAAAGAATTTATAAGACTAACAAATATTAAAGAAAAGGATAAATGTGTATTTTTCGAAGATAATGTTGATAACCTTATCCAAGCTAAAAATTTTGGTTGGATAACTGTTTTAATTACTAAAGACAATGTTATAAATGAACATATTGATTTTCAATTTCCAAATATTCATGTTGCTCTAAATTACTTTTTATCAAAAATAAATAATAATAAAAGGAATAAATATTAAGTGATTTTTTTTTTATTTTAATTTCTCTTGAAGTCTAAGAAATTATTTTTTTATTTAATTTCTTTTGAAGTCTAAGAAATTATTTTTTATTTTTAATTTCTCTTGAAGTCTAAGAAATTATTTTTTTATTTAATTTCTCTTGAAGTCTAAGAAATAAGAAATTATTTTTTATTTTTAATTTCTCTTGAAGTCTAAGAAATAAGAAATTATTTTTTATTTTAATTTCTCTTGAAGTCTAAGAAATAAGAAATTATTTTTATTTTAATTTCTTTTGAAGTCTAAGAAATTATTTTTATTTTAATTTCTTTTGAAGTCTGGATCACTTACTTTAATATTAAATGGTCCAGCATTTCTAGGATATGCGCTATTATACCAATTAACACCTGGCATAGCAACATAGTTATTACCAAGTCTTTGATTTGATGGGTAATGTTCTGTTGCGCCTTGTGGTGGAGCTGGATGGGCGTTTCTAAGTAATACTTGGTTATGGAATGTAGTTGTTGGTGGCGCTTCATGGGGTACATACCATTTATTTATTTGAGGACCTCTATATAATCCACCATTTGGTACATGAGAGGGCATAACACTATAGGGACTTTTATTTCTTAATTCAGGTGGGATATTTGATTTTACATCTACTGGATAATCATTATCTACAAAAAATTCATTACAATGTTTTGATGACATATATAATTTATAAAGATAAAAATTTTTTTTTAAATAAAAATCTTGAAATATTATATATGGTTTTATCTAATATTTCAAAAAGAAAAACAAAAATAAAAAAGAATAATAATACTAATAGAAAAAGAACACGACTTATTAGTAAACAATTAAATTTAAGACACAGTGTCGGTGGTTCTAATGGTAATGCTGGTCAAGACCAGTCTGATGTTGTTGCTGGTGTTGGTACAAGTTCTACAGTTCCTGCTGCTACTGTTGGTCCTGAAGTTGATGTTGATGGTGTTGCTGCTGCTGATGCTGCTGCTGTTGATGATGATGCTGGTACTGATCCTGCTGGTGAAGAACAAGCAAAAGAAGAAGAACCAAAAGTTTTTTCTGATATTGTAAATCAACTTGAAGAATTAAAAATAAAAATTTTATTAGATCATAATAAAACACAAATTAAAATTTTATTTGATAAATTATTCGCAAATATTGTTGAAGCAGAAAAAGCAGAAGCAGATAAAACAAGATTTAATAATTTAATAAAATTAGAAGATGTTAAAACATTATTAGAAGATATTACACAATCTAATGATAATTCATCTTTAGAAGAAGCTACTGACGCTTTTGTAAAAGCTTTTGAAGGAGAAGGAGATTCAAAAAAAATAAATATAGAAGAAGTTAGAAATGAAGAAAATTCTAAAAAATTTAATATAAAGCCTTTACCAGAACATCTCAAAAAATTAAGTCAAAATCTTAAATTTTCAGAGACAATTGCAGGGTTTAAGCTTGAAGAAAATGATAAACCAAAAGAAGCTACAAATTTAGAAAATTTTATTAGTAAACCAGAAAAAAACCTTGATGATATTTTAAAACCTGTAAAAATAGATTTACGCGGATTATTTATAGAAACCCAACCGGAATCTACGCCTGAAGAAATTGAATCTGCACAAAAATTAAAAGAAAAAATTAAAAAAGCATTAATAACAAAAATTAAAGAATTATCAGGTTTAGTTGTTGAACCAGAAAACATGTTTGAATCATTAACAGATAAAACAAAAACATTACTTCAAAAAACTGTAGCAAAATTTTTTATAAATTCTAATAGTAATGTACAAAGTGGAGGTGCAGCAACAGAAGTATCTGATGAAGCATATAGTGATTACGAGACTTTTTTAAATGAATTAATGAAAGGTGAAGAAAAGGCCTTATTAACTATTTTTGCGTTACTTGACTTAAAATCTAAAAACACTAGAGATACTTTTAGTACAACAACTGTAATTGCTGATAAAACAAAATATAATGAAAAAGATTATACAAATAATTCACTTAAAAATATTGAGTTAATCTACAAAGAATTTGTACCAAAAAATGAATTGACAAATAAAACAACTAGAGAAAATGTATTTAAGAATTTATCTGATGTTAATGGTAAGAATGTCATTGATTATTTTAAGGCATTGGCAGTAAATATTCCTTTTATTTTGTTTCAAAAAGAACTCAGAAAAACAATGGCTAAATTATTAAATTCATTAACAAAAATCGCCAAATCTGAAAATAAATTTGTTATTGAAGTAGTTAAAAATAAAAATGATGAACCTATAAAACTTAATGATGAAGCAGAATACAAACCTGAACATATTAAACTTTTACACGTTTTAGTTTCAAATAATGTAATTACATCATTTTCCTTATCAGAAGATAAAAAAAGTCTAACAATTCATTATCATAGTTTAATAAATGAACAATATAAACCACAAATCGAAGCATTAAAACAAAAATTATCATCAGATAAATTGAATGAAATATTTAGTGAGAGGAATGAAAAAATTTCAGCAGCAGCACAAGAAAAAGTTACCAAAGCACAAGAAAAAGTTACCCAAGCACAAGCAAAAGTTACCGAAGCTGCAGAAGCTGCAGCGGCGGCAGCAGCAGGAGATGCAGCGGCGGCAGCAGCAGCAGGAGATGCAGCAACGAAAGCTGGAACAGATCTTGAATTAGCGAAAACGGAACTTGCAGTAGAAAAAGCAGCACTTGCAGTAGTAAATGCAACATCAGATGAACAAGCCTTAGTAACTGCCTTAGAAGGTGTGCTAAATCTTGTATCAGAAATAGTTGTTACACATTTTCCATTTCCACATATGTACGAATATATGTTAGATTTTACACTTCATGAAAAGGATTATATGACCGAATTTATAGATACAAAATTATATGATGGTATACCATCAAATGAACATGTAAGTTTGTATGAATTTGAAACAATAAATGAAAACACAAGTAAAGATCATTCATTAATTAAACAAAGAGGTGCTGAAATAGTTGAATATATAAAATCTGATTTGGGAGACGGTGATGATATTAAAGGATATTTAGAAAGTGTAACAACTGGAATGACACAAGTAAACATAAAAAACAAATTTATTGAAAAAAACTATTTAGATAATAGACAAATTAATAATTTGAAGAAAAAACTATATTATACTCAACAAGTAATTAAAAATGGTATGAATTATTTTAATGCCAAAATATACGATATAGAAAAACAAGTATTAGATCTCCAAGCACATGGTTTTAATAAAGCACAACCCCAAATCCGTCATCGTATTGAATTTAAGTTTGTAGATTATGCTAATGCTAATGCTGAAAAACTTAACGGCGTTGAATTAATTGTTAAGGACTCAACATCATCAGAAATAGGTAAAGCAATAGTAATGGATGTAAATAATTTAAATGAATGGAAAATAACTAATTTATTAATAGTATTAGATAATGATAAAAAACCAAATAAAGGCGCTATATTAACAATACAAGTTAATGGTGGTGTTGAAATAGAAGTAACAAATGTTTCATTGGAATATGCTAAAATATCTGATATTGAAACAGCAGTTAAAGATTATGCCAAATATTCAGGATATTTACACTATTTAAGTATGCTTTTAAATCAATTAAATTCTATTTTCAAAAATATTGAAGAAGGTAAAATAGATAGTTCTTCAGGAAATGTAACAGACATAACATTTACATTACCAGATTCTTCAAAGATAAATGCTGAATTAAATAATAAATTTAAACAATCATTTGCTCCACAAGGTGATGATTACACTGTAGGAAAATGTTTCTTAAGAGTACCAATAGGATATGATGAAATATTTAAAAATAATATTATTAAAGAAAAAGGAGTAATAGAAACAAAAATTAAAGGTAATGAATCTAAATATTTAATGAAACCAATGTTAGATTTGATTGTTAGTGGTACATTGAAACCAAAATATTTACCTGAAGCGGAATTAAGAATAGCACCACCATTGTTTGATTATGATGGTAAAGATTCAACTACAACCAATGAATTCTCACAAGTCTTAAAAGGTGGGGGTTATTTAAAAAAAAAAAATAAATCAAGAAAAAATATTAAAAAAGTTATTCATAAAAAGTTAA
>Ga0222714_10002831_pt1 | contig 18057 bp, 17 predicted proteins | sample C33_3DmetaG_FD_165048 | JGI IMG/M metagenome (GOLD analysis project Ga0222714, IMG submission 165048) | Estuarine water microbial communities from San Francisco Bay, California, United States - C33_3D | ecosystem: Environmental > Aquatic > Marine > Unclassified | place: USA: California...
CCCCACTGCTGCCTCCCGTAGGAGTCTGGACCGTGTCTCAGTTCCAGTGTGTCTGATCATCCTCTCAAACCAGATACTGATCGTCGCCTTGGTGAGCCATTACCTCACCAACAAGCTAATCAGCCGCAAGCTTCTCTTTGGGCGGAAAAATCCATTTCACTTTACAGCATTATGGGGTATTAGCAACCGTTTCCAGTTGTTGTCCCCCTCCCAAAGGTAAATTCTTACGTGTTACTCACCCGTCCGCCACTTGAATTAAAAATTCTCGTACGACTTGCATGTGTAAGGCATCTCGCCAGCGTTCATCCTGAGCCAGGATCAAACTCTCTTTAAATTTCCATAAATTTATTTTGTTTAACTTTATTCAAAAAGTCTATGTTTTAAAGTTGAATTATAGATTACTAATGAATCCCTTTTCCAAAGATTTATATTTTAATAATTTATTAAGTCTTTCAAAAAGTTATTATTATTATTTTTTATATTTTTAATGGAATAATTAAAATAATATAGTAAAGTAAGGAATAAATTTTTTTCCTGAAAATAAAAAAAATTTCAAGAATTGGATTTTTACGAAGTAATTTTAGAAAATCAATTGTATTCCGGTAAGAAAAAGGAATAATTATTTTAAATAGAGCAATATCTAAAACAAAATGCTGGCAAAGATAAAGCTGGGCTATTTAGATTAGAAATTTTTACTATCTTTAAATAACGTTATAAAATTAGAAAGACTATTAAGAAGGAAATACTGGAGTAGGGCATTAAAACGATTATATAAATTTTGGATTATTTCAAAGTCAAACGAATTTTCTGGTTTGGTTCACGAAATTTTTGGTTTGTGTAAATGTTTAATATTGAATACGAAAGACAGCTCTCTGATAACTGGAGATAAAAATTTTTTTCAATATGCAAAACTATTTTACTTACTGAATTTCAACTTGAAATTTCTATAGAACTGAATCTTTTTAAAAGGTTCCGTAATAAGACAAAATGTCAGAAAATTAAATCCAAAGTTGCTGATACTTCTTTTGAACCATTACTGTTTGTCTTATCACAGGAACGAATTTTAACTTATTACCACTTTACTTTTTGCTTTTCCCAAGAATCTGAACATTCAAAAACATAATTTAATTAAATGTTACAAAATATCAAATTTAATTCTCCAAGCCCACACTATTTTGTAAATAAATTATTAACTCATTATATGAAAAGAATGTTTGATTGGCTAAAATTTCAGTCGATAATGAATCATAATTTAAATTCACTTGACTAATAAAATCTCCTTTTTCAACAAGGTGTTTAATTACACTGTCTGGCAAAAATTGAATATCTAAATCTTTATAGGCAGTTTGCATATAGTCTAAAATATCGGGTCGTTGATAATACCAAAATTCTCTTAAATCATTAGGAATGGGATGTCGATACCAAGTAACCGGTAAATAATGAAAAACTAAAACATCTTTCCATTCTTGATTAATCAATAATTTAGTTTCTTCGCCTTCACTTGGAAGAAATGGCATAGTAAATACTAAATGATTTAAACTATCTGCAATTATTCCAAGAGCCCCCAAGAACACACTTCCTGTAATATTTACTCCAAGGACTGCTGGGACAATTCCTTGTAATACATCTTCTGTCCAGTCTACTGCAGCTGTCAAATAACACCATGGAACCGTATAAGGATTAATATAAATAAGCCAAGAAACAGCAATCCTAAGAATAACCATTTGTGAATAAAGTACCAATCCAATAAACAAAACTTCACGAATAGTTTCTAAAACATTTATATCTAAACAAACATTGAATTGAACCTGAATGAACTCGGATAACCAATCTGGTAAAAAATAAAGATTTTTAAAGTTTTCGATATAAAAATTATAAAACCCTTCTGCTTTACTTTCATAAATATATCTAGGAATTGTCTCTACTTTAGGAGCAGGTCCAAAGATCATTTCAAACCAAGTTTCAGGTCGTTGCATTGGTGGCCAATAACTTTTGTGTTTTGGAAGACTCTCAAAAAATTGAGATCGGGCATATGCTTCATTTTCTATGTTGTAACTAATTGGCATACCAGGATTTTCGGGATATCCAAAAACCCCAGCAATTTTTTCAAAGAAAATTTCAACTATCTTATAAATAGAAGTTCGAACTGGAATAAATTTATCATCTAAACTCATTAGAAAATTTTAAATTAAGATTACATTACTAGTACTAAATTATTATAATGATAAGAAAAAAATTGAATTCTATCAATAAATTTTTAAGAAATTTTTAGAAACTATAAATAATAGATCTTGTCATTTCTGAAAAAAGGAAACCCTCAATCCAACTTATCTAAATCGGGATAGTAGGATTTGAACCTACGACCCCCTGCTCCCAAAGCAGGTGCTCTACCAAACTGAGCTATATCCCGAATTATTCGCAACAACGAGTTTTAAAGCGCAAATTCTTTTAGTCCAACCTTACTAAATTGTAACAAATTATGCAAGACCTAAATAGTTGACAATTTTATCAATTTTTGAAATGAACAAAACATTTTTAAATAAGAATCCTAATTAAAAATAGGATTCTTATTTAAATATTAAGCAAATTTACCCGCTGTTGAAGCAATCACAAATGAAGCATAAGTTAAAATATAACCAACTGTAAAAAATTTATAATATTAAAAATTTAATAAGAATAATGTAATTATTAAAATAATTACATTATTCTTAAAAAAATTACAATATATATTATTTAATTTTTCTTAATAAATAAATCTTTTGAAACAGCAATTGCATCTTTTAATGCTGCTTCTGCTTCTTCCGTAAATTGATTTGTTGAAGTTACAATATCAATGTACGATTTTTGTGATGTAGTTAAATATGATAATAAACTTGCACAGTAAGCTTTAACATCACCGATTGGTAAATCATCTAAGAAACCATTAATTCCAGTATAAATTAACGCAACTTGTTGTGCTACTGATAAAGGAGAATTTTGAGGTTGTTTTAATACTTCTCGTAAACGTGAGCCACGTGCTAATTGTTTTTGTGTTGCTTCATCTAAATCTGAAGCAAATTGAGAAAATGCCTCTAACTCAGCAAACTGAGCTAACTCTAACTTTAATTTACCAGCAACTTTCTTCATTGCTTTTGTTTGCGCTGCTGACCCTACTCGTGAAACTGAAATCCCAACATTAATAGCTGGACGAATACCCGAATTAAATAAATCATTCGATAAGAAAATTTGTCCGTCCGTAATTGAAATAACATTTGTAGGAATATAAGCTGAAACATCACTAGCTTGTGTTTCAATAACTGGAAGTGCAGTCATACTTCCACCACCCAAAGCATCACTTAATTTAGCAGCACGTTCTAATAAACGTGAGTGTAAATAGAATACATCACCTGGGTAGGCTTCACGTCCAGGAGGACGACGTAACAATAATGACATTTGACGATATGCCATGGCTTGTTTAGTTAAATCATCATAAATAACTAATGTTGCTTTTCCTTTATACATGAAGTATTCAGCAAGAGCGGCACCAGCATATGGTGCAATATATTGTAATGTTGCTGGATCATTTGCACTTGCAGATACAATAATTGTATAAGCCATTGCACCTTTTTCTTCAAGTACATTTACAACTTGAGCAACTGTCGATGCCTTTTGACCAACACCAACATAAACACAAATAACATTTTCTGTCTTTTGGTTAATAATTGTGTCAATTGCAATTGCTGTTTTACCTGTTTGACGATCACCAATAATTAATTCTCGTTGACCACGACCAATTGGGATCATTGCATCAATAGATGTAATACCTGTTTGTAATGGCTCACAAACTGATTTACGACTAATAATACCCGGTGCCATTGCTTCAAGTAATTGAGTCTCATTTGAAGCAATTTCACCTTTACCATCAATAGGTGCACCTAAAGCATTAACAACTCGTCCTAAAAATGCTTCACCAACAGGAATTTGTGCAATTCGACCTGTTGATTTTACTGTACTACCTTCTAAAATTTGACGACCTGTACCCATCAATACAACCCCAACGTTGTCATTTTCTAAATTTAAAGCAATACCAATTGTTTTGTCTTCAAATTCTAGAAGTTCACCACTCATTGCTTGGTCAAGACCATAAACTCGAGCAATACCATCACCTACTTGTAAGACAGTACCAATATTATCTACTTTAACGTCTTGATCATATTGTTCAATTTGTTCACGGATAATACTACTAATTTCGTCTGGACGAATATTTATCATTGTATTATTTTTTAAGATATAAAAAGTTAATAAAATTTTTTATAGTTAGATTTCTAAAACAGTATCCAAATGTTTGGCTAATTGTTGTAATTGATTCTTAATTGTAAAATCAATAACTTTGGAATCTGTTTTGATTAAAAATCCACCAATTAAACTAGGATCTACATTAATTACTAAACGAATTTCACGAGCACTAGTTAATTCTTTTAGTTTTTGAATTAAACTGTCTTTTTGTAAGTTTGTAAAAGACGAGGCTGTTGAAATTTCAATCATTTTAATTGATGCGGTTTCATATACTAACTCTAAATAGTTATTAATAATTGCCGGTAGTAAATTAATACGATCACGATCTACTAAAACCATTAAAAATTTAAATGTTTCAGTATTAATTTGTGATTTTAATGTTTTCTCTAAAATTTGACGTTTTGCTTCTTTTTTTACTACAGGACTCGTTAAATAATCCATTAGTTCAGAAGTTTCGCTTAAAAATGTGTCTAAATTTTGAAAGTCGGCAGTAATTTGGTGCATAATATTTTTCTCAATTGAAAAATCAAATAATGCACGTGCATAAGGAACGGCAATTTTTGCTGTTAAAAGATTAACACTCATAATAAATCTCCTTCTAATTTATTAATAGTTTCATTAATCAATGCAGTTGCACGTTCTTTTGATTTAAACGTTTCTTGTGCACGACTTACTGTTCGTTGTAATACAACAGAAACAATCTGTTGTTTAATCTCTAAAAAGATTTGGCGTTCTTTCGATCTAAACGTTGCTAATGCGCGTTCAAAACGAATTGTTAGATCTTTTTTAGCCTGAAAAGCATCCGATTCAAGCAATAATTTTTTGGTTTTGACAGTTTCATTTTTAATTTCACTGATAACCAGATTAGCTTGATTTAATTGTTTTTGAGCTTCAGCTAATCGTTTTTGTGCTTCGTTTAATCGATCTTCAGCATCTTGAACACCTTTTACAATAGTAGTTTTTCGTTCTTCTAATAATGATCCTAAAAAGTCTCGACCAGTGTAAATTAAAATTGCAAGTAACGCAACAATATTAATTAAACCTGTTTCTAAAATATCTGTATTTAAACCAATACCATTGTGTTCGGCAAGTAATGTAAAAATTTGATCAAAATTTTCCATGTTTTCGAGTTTTTATATAAACTGTTCAGTTATAAAAAGGAAAATTACGTTTAACAAAAAATTTAAATTGCTAATCGAGTTTCTATATTCTCACACAATGATTGAACAATATTATCCAAACTATTAAGTGCAATATCTTTTTTAGCAAGAAGATCTTTTGTAATAGTATCTAATAAATTATCAATATATTTTTGAGAAATATTTAATTCAACTTCTAAGATTTCTTTATGAATTTTTTGTGAGTTTGTAATTTCTAATTGGGCTTCTTTACGGACGCTCTCTAATTCTTGTTCATACTGAGTTGTTAATGTATTAGCTTCCGCTAATATTTCTGACGCTTTACTTAAATTTGTTAAGATATATTCTTTTCGCTCTTCAATAATTGTTAATAGTGGGTTATATAAAATTATATTTAAAATAACCATTAATAATAAAAATTGAATTGCTACTAAAGGTAAAGTGGCATCAATATCAAATAATCCACCAGGCCCATTAACTTCTGAACTTGAAATTAATATTGAAAGATTAATCATATAAAATCTATATGTTGTACTATAGAATTAAAATTTTTGAATAAAAACTCATTAAAGATTAAATGAGTCTTTATTTAGAAAAGTAACAAATTTTATTTTTTCTTTAAAAGAAATTTTAAATTTATTTATTAGCTGTTGAATGGGTTAGCAAATAATAATGCTAATGCTACAACTAGACCATAAATTGTTAAAGCTTCCATGAAAGCTAAAGATAATAATAATGTACCACGAATTTTGTTTTCTGCTTCTGGTTGACGAGCAATACCTTCAACAGCTTGGCCTGCAGCATTACCTTGACCAATACCAGGGCCGATAGCAGCTAAACCAATTGCTAAACCAGCAGCAATAACAGAAGCAGCAGAAATAATAGAATCCATAATAAAATTGAAGTTATAAGTATGTATATAATTTTTAAAAAAATCTAATTAAGATTAAAAAGAAAATGTTATTCAAGAGCTTCTGCAATATATGCAGCTGCTAATGTTGAGAAAATTAAAGCTTGTACTGAACCAGCAAAAATACCTAATAACATAATTGGTAATGGAATTACCAATGGAACTAATGAAGTTAATACAGTAACCGTTAATTCATCAGCTAATACATTTCCAAATAATCGGAAACTTAATGATAATGGTTTTGTAAAATCTTCTAAAATATTAATCGGTAAAAGAAGTGGAATTGGTTGAATATAACGTTTAAAATATCCAAATCCTTTTTTACTTAAGCCTGCATAGAAGTAAGCACATGATGTTAATAAGGCTAATGCAACTGTAGTATTAATATCATTCGTTGGAGCTGCGAATTCACCTTCAGGTAATTCAATTAATTTCCAAGGAATAATAGCACCTGCCCAGTTACATCCAAAAATAAAGAAGAATAATGTTCCAATAAACGGAATCCATTCTTTATAGAAACTTTCACCTAATTGATCTTTTGCAATATCCGTTACAAAATCAACAGCAGCTTCCATAAAGTTTTGGAAACCGTGCGGAATTCGATCGGCATTAGCAGTACCTAAGAATGAAAATACTAATAAAATTAGTAAAACAAACCAGATAACAACAAGAACTTGTCCATGCACTAAAAACCCAGCAAGATCCCAGTAGAAATGTTTTCCAACTTCTGCTTCCGCTAATAGTGTAAACATATTTGAATCGAAAATTTCTGGGTACATAAAATCTAACTAATTTAGTAAATTACCCAATATTAAAAAATATACAGGAACAATTAGTATTATAGACTGTTTTTAGTTATTTTAGGGTTATTTTTATAAAAAAGCTTTTGTTTTTTCAGAATCAACAATAACTAAATAACATTTAAACTTATATTATTTTAACCATTCATATCCTTTATTTTCTAATTCTTTTGCTAATTCAGCCGATCCTGTTTTCACTATTTTACCATTTTGCATAACATGAACATAATCGGGTTTAATGTAGTCTAATAATCTTTGATAATGAGTAATCAATAAAATTGATTTTGAAGGATTCATAAATTTGTTAATTCCTATGGAAATTGTTTTTAAAGCATCAATATCTAATCCTGAATCAGTTTCATCTAAGACTGCTAATTCCGAATCTAATAGTATCATTTGCAAAATTTCATTTCTTTTTTTTTCTCCACCTGAAAAGCCTTCATTTACATTTCGACTTAGAAAAATTGGCGACATTTGAACTAATTCAAGTTTTTCATTAATAATGCTTAAAAATTCAATTGGATCAACTTCAGGTTTATTATAAAATTTTTGTTTTGAATTATAGGCTAAACGTAAAAAGTCTTCATTGCTAACACCTGGAATTTCAATTGGATATTGAAAAGCTAAAAAAATTCCTAAATGTGATCTTTGGTCAGGTTCAAGATTCAAGATACTTGACCCTTTAAAAAAAATATCTCCATTTGAAATATCATATGCTGGATGACCAGCAAGAACTTTAGAAAAAGTACTTTTTCCTGATCCATTCGGACCCATAATTGCATGAATTTCACCTTTATTGATTCGTAAATTTAAATTATTTAAAATTTCATTTTCATTAATAGATACACGTAAATCTTTTACTTCTAAAAGAGGAGAATTTAATTTCATTATCCAACACTTCCTTCTAATTTTAAAGTTAATAACTTATCTGCTTCAGCAGCAAACTCAAGTGGTAGTTTAGTAAAAATTTCTTGACAAAATCCACTTATCATTAATTCAATTGCTTGTTCCAATTCAATACCACGCTGTAAGAAATAAAAAATTTGTTCTTCACCAATTTTTGAAGTTGAAGCTTCATGTTCAATTTTCGTTGTAGAGTTTTGAACTGAAATTACTGGAAATGTATTTGCATTAGATAAATTACCAATTAATAATGAATCACATTGTGAATAATTTCTAGCTCCAATTGCTTTATTACTAACCGTAACACCTCCCCTATAACTATTTTTAGACTTACCTGCTGATATTCCTTTTGAAATAATTCGACTGCGAGAGTTTTTTCCAATGTGAATCATTTTCGTTCCAGTATCTGCTTGTTGATAATTATTGGTCAAAGCAACCGAATAAAACTCACCTTGCGAATTATTTCCAACTAAAATACAACTTGGATATTTCCAAGTAATTGATGAGCCTGTTTCGACTTGTGTCCAAGAAATTTTTGAGTTTGCTCCAGCACACAATCCTCGTTTTGTAACAAAATTATAAATTCCACCACTTCCAAATTCATTACCGGAATACCAATTTTGAACTGTTGAATATTTAATACTAGCATTGTCTAAAGCAATTAATTCAACAATTGCAGCATGTAACTGATTTGTATCGTACTGTGGTGCAGTACATCCTTCTAAATAGTTTACTTGGCTATTTTTCTCAGCAATAATTAATGTTCTTTCAAATTGTCCCGCCTTTTGATCATTAATTCGAAAATAAGTTGAAAGATCTAAAGGACAAATGGTATCTTCGGGAATATAACAAAATGAACCATCAGTAAAAACAGCTGAATTTAAAGCTGAAAAATAATTATCACCAATTGGAACAACAGATCCTAAATATTTTTCAATTAATTCCGGATGTTTATGGACGGCTTCAGAAATAGACTCAAAGATGACACCACATTTATTTAGTTCATTTTGAAATGTTGTTCCAATTGAAACACTATCAAAAACAGCGTCAACCGCAACATTTGCTAATCGTTTTTGTTCTGTTAATGGAATTCCTAATTTTTCAAATGTTTTTATTAATTCCGGATCAACTTCATTTAGATCTTTTAATTTTTTTTGTGTTTTTGGAGCTGAATAATAAATTATGTCTTGATAATTAATTTGTGGAAACTTTAGATAAGCCCATTCTGGATCGGCCATCTGTTTCCATTTTTTATAAGCTTTTAAACGAAAATTTAATAAAAACTGGGGTTCTTCTTTTTTTTTAGAAATTAATCGAATAGTTTGTTCATTTAATCCTTTTTCAATAATATCTTTTTCAATATTTGTTGAAAATCCATATTGATAATTTTTATTAACTAATTTTGTTATATTGTTGTTTAAAATTTTATTTGATTGATTAATCATATAATTTTTTTACAATTAAAAATGTATAGATGAAATATTTATTAACCTTAATATTATTATTTATGTTTTAAATATTATTATAAAAATTTTATTTGAATATTAATTGAGAATTTAAAAAATTTTTATAAAAGTATTCTAATAAGTTATAATAACTTTAATTTAAAATTATATTTTTACACCCTTCAAACCCGATTATAATTAATGTTAAGGTTGTCAATTAATTTATAGAACAATTCAACCGACAGAACTAATTTATATTTTAAAATTAGTTAAATATCTATTATATATTGCCTTTTTATTCTAAGGAGAAATCAATGTCTCAATCTGTATCAGAACGGACTCGAATTAAAAGTGACCGTTACGAATCTGGTGTAATCCCTTACGCTAAAATGGGTTACTGGGATGCTGCATACGCAGTAAAAACTACTGACGTTCTTGCTTTATTCCGTATTACACCACAACCAGGTGTAGATCCAGTAGAAGCTGCAGCAGCAGTAGCTGGTGAATCTTCTACAGCAACTTGGACAGTTGTATGGACTGATTTATTAACAGCTTGTGACCGTTACCGTGCTAAAGCTTACCGTGTAGATCCAGTTCCAAACTCACCTGATGTATATTTTGCTTTCATCGCATATGAATGTGATTTATTCGAAGAAGGTTCGTTAGCTAACTTAACAGCATCTATTATCGGTAACGTATTCGGTTTCAAAGCTGTAGCAGCGTTACGTTTAGAAGATATGCGTATTCCTCATTCATACTTAAAAACATTCCAAGGTCCTGCAACAGGTATTGTTGTAGAACGTGAACGTTTAAACAAATATGGTACTCCATTATTAGGTGCAACAGTAAAACCAAAATTAGGTTTATCTGGTAAAAACTATGGTCGTGTAGTATACGAAGGTTTAAAAGGTGGTTTAGACTTCTTAAAAGATGATGAAAACATTAACTCTCAACCGTTCATGCGTTGGAGAGAGCGTTTCTTAAACTGTATGGAAGGTATTAACCGAGCTTCAGCTGCTACAGGTGAAGTTAAAGGTTCATACTTAAACGTTACTGCCGCTACTATGGAAGAAGTATACAAACGTTGTGAATATGCTAAAGAAGTAGGTTCTGTAATTGTTATGATCGATTTAGTTATGGGTTATACAGCAATTCAAAGTACTGCTATTTGGGCTCGCGAAAATGATATGCTTTTACATTTACACCGTGCTGGTAACTCTACTTACGCTCGTCAAAAAAACCATGGTATTAATTTCCGTGTAATTTGTAAATGGATGCGTATGTCTGGTGTAGACCATATCCATGCTGGTACAGTTGTAGGTAAATTAGAAGGTGATCCTTTAATGATTAAAGGTTTCTACGATGTTTTACGTTTAACATCATTAGAAGTTAACTTACCTTACGGTATTTTCTTCGAAATGCCATGGGCAAGTTTACGTCGTTGTATGCCGGTTGCATCTGGTGGTATCCACTGTGGTCAAATGCATCAATTAGTTTACTACCTAGGTGATGATGTAGTATTACAATTTGGTGGTGGTACAATTGGTCACCCAGATGGTATTCAAGCAGGTGCTACTGCTAACCGAGTTGCTTTAGAAGCAATGGTATTAGCTCGTAACGAAGGTGCTGATTACTTCAATAATCAAGTTGGTCCTCAACTTTTACGCAACGCTGCTAAAACTTGTGGTCCTTTACAAACAGCTTTAGACTTATGGAAAGACATTAGTTTCAACTACACGTCTACAGATACAGCTGACTTCGCTGCAACACCTACAGCAAACGTATAATAGTTACTTTTAAAAAAAATTAAAGGAGTATTTGAATAGTGAGACTTACACAAGGTTGTTTCTCGTTCTTACCAGATTTAACTGATCAACAAATTGAAAAACAAATTGCATACGCAATCTCTAAAGGTTGGGCTATGAACGTTGAATGGACTGATGATCCACATCCTCGTAACAACTACTGGGAATTATGGGGTTTACCTTTATTTGACATCAAAGATCCTGCATCTGTAATGTTCGAATTACGCGAAGCTCGTAAATCATGTGCAGCAGGTTATATCCGTATTAACGCATTCGATGCAAGTTACGGTACAGAAAGCTGTGTTATGTCATTTATCGCTAACCGTCCTGCTAGTGAACCAGGTTTCTACTTAGAACGTAATGAAGGTGCTGGTCGTTTTATTCACTACACTATTAAATCATATAGTGTACAAGCTAATCCAGAAGGCGGCCGTTACTAATTTTAAATTAGGTTAAATGCACTCAAATCATAGACATTATTTATATAATGTCTATGAAAATTATCTATTTTTTATTTCAAAATATCGAGTTAAAATTATAAAAATCTATTTTAATGAAAATTTTGTTTTTCTTCCTTTTAAAAAAGATTCTAAAAAATTTTAAAGTTTCACTTCAGAATATTAGTTATTATTGACAACCAGAAAATTATTCCATATTATAATCTCAATATTAATAATTTACTATATTTGAAGAAATATAGGTTTAAACTAGATACTAATAAAAACTTATGCCAAAATTAAAAACTCGCAAAGCAGCGGCAAAACGGTATAAAATTACTGGTAATAATAATTTTTTGCGTCGTCATGCTTTTAAAGGTCATTTATTAATGAAAAAATCCAATCGACAGAAACGAAAATTATCCCAAGTTCTTTGTGTAAAAAAAAGTGATATCAATGCTATTAAATTAATGTTACCTTATTAATAAATAATAAATAAATTAAAATGGTTAGAGTTAAACGTGGAAATGTAGCACGAAAACGTCGTAAAAAAATTTTATCGTTAGCAAACGGTTATCGCGGAGCCCATTCAGTTTTATTTAGAGTGGCAAATCAACAAGTAATGAAAGCTCTACGTTATTCATATATTGGTCGAAAACAGAAAAAACGAATTTTTAGACGAATGTGGATTAGTCGAATTAATGCTGCTTCAAGATTAAATGGAATTTCGTATAGTCAGTTAATAAATAACATTAAAAAATCAAATATTGATTTAAATCGTAAAATGCTATCACAAATTGCAATTTTAGATGCTTCAACTTTTAAATCATTAATTGATATAACGAATTAGATTATTTATTCTAATTTAAATTAAATCTGATAAAATAGAATAGTTTAAATTAGAAAATTATATAGTTTTAACTTTTTTCATGAATTCAGAACATGATTTAGAAAAATTAATTAAAAATTTGCCCTTTTTTCTTCAAAAATCCTTAGTAAAACATCTGCATAAAGATCAGCTTATTGAAATTGTTTTGGATTTAGGAAAACGGCCAGAAGCCAGATTTTTACATGGTCCTGAGTATTTATCACAAAAAAGAATTTCATGGCAAGATATAGATTTAATTACAAAACGAATTGGTAACTTTAGTGATGAAAACCGTGCTGGTATTAATAAAACACTTCATCGTATAAGTTGTATTAGAAATCGTCAATTTTTAATTATTGGATTAACATGTCGAATTGGGCGAGCTCTTTTTGGTCGAATTTCTGTTATTCGGGATTTACTCGAATCAAACAAATCAATTTTAATTTTAGGCAAACCGGGAGTTGGCAAAACAACAATTATTCGAGAAATTGGACGAATATTAGCAGATGAAATGGAAAAGAGGGTAATTATTATTGATACTTCGAATGAAATTGCCGGTGATAGTGATATTCCACATTTTGGAATTGGGCGAGCAAGGCGAATGCAAGTTCCAAAAACTGAATTTCAACATAAAACAATGATTGAAGCTGTTGAAAATCATATGCCTGAAGTTATTATTATTGATGAAATTGGAACAGATCTGGAAGTTTTAGCTGCAAGAACGATTGCAGAGAAAGGAGTTCAACTTGTTGGTACAACTCATGGAAATTGTTTGGAAAATTTAGTTAAAAATCCCTCTTTGTCCGATTTAGTTGGTGGAATTCAATATGTTACGTTAAGTGATGAAGAAGCAAAACGTCGAGGAACGAATAAAAGTATTTTAGAACGAAAAGCGTATCCAGCATTTGAAATTTTAATTGAAATTAATAATGCTAATTCATGGACAATTCATGAGGATGTTACAGTAGCTGTAGATTTCTTATTACGAAAAAACGATTCAATATCACAAATTCGTCAACTTAATTTAACTGATAAAATTCAAATTAAATGTAATAACAATTATTTAAGTTTTATTTTAAAATCAAAACAAAATGTAACAACCGGGATTCAAAATACTGAAACGAGTTGGGACAAAGTAAATCAAATAAAAAATATTAAAACTTATCAATTTTCTTCGAAGCAAATTGCCATTTATGCCTATTCTATTTCCAATAATTTTTTAAAAGAAGTATTTTTAAAAATTGGCGTAAACTTAATTTTGACTAAAAATATTAATGAAGCTAGTATAATTGTTGGTTTAAAAAAACATTTAAAACCTAACTTGCAATTAAAAAGTTTAGCCAAAATTAAGAAAATTCCCATTTATTCTTTTAATCAACTCAATATTTATGAGGTAACAAAATTAATTAAATGGCTTGTTTAATTAATTTTTATTTTTTTAAATTTATCATGATAAAAATATATAAAAGAACTAAGTAATAATATTTTTAAAAAATTTAATAATATTATTTTGTTCTTTTTTATTATTATCATTAACCGATAGCTTTGCTTCTATTTTTAACAGGAAGAATTGTGTATTGCTTTAATATTTCACGGAACTCATCACCTGTAAGAGTTTCAGCTTCTAACAGTTTTTCCACAAGTAAATCTATAATAACGCGATTATCTGAAATAATCTTAGTTGCGACTTTTTCACAATAATTTACAATTTTACATACTTCAGTATCTATTCGATCTGTAATAGCTTCATTTTCACCACCTAAGAAAATTTGTTCGTTATTATTATCTTCCAGAGCAATTGGACCAATACTTGACATTCCATAACGAGTTACCATTTGACGAGCAATATTAGTTACTTGTTGTAAATCATTACTTGCTCCAGTTGTCACTTCTGTTTCCCCAAAAACGACTCTCTCAGCTACTCGACCACCTAATGTTGTAGTAATACGTGCTAATAATTCAGAACGTGAAACTAACGTTTGATCTTCTTCTGGTGCAAACCACGTTAAACCCTTAGCTCCACCACGTGGAATTAATGTAACTTTTTCTACATCATCATGATTTGTTAGTAATGATCCAACAATAGCATGACCAACTTCATGATAGGCAATTAATTTTTTATTTTTTGTATCTTCCATCGGTGAACCTGCTATACCACCAATAATTCGATCTGCAGCTTCGTTTACTTCATTTTTAGTAATCGTTTGTTTTTTATATCGTGTAGCTAGAATTGCCGCTTCATTTAATAGATTTGCTAAATCAGCTCCTGAAAAACCAGGAGTTCGATTTGCTAATTGAACTAATGAAACATCTTCATTTAATGGTTTATTTCGTGCATGAACTTTTAAAATCCCAAGTCGCCCTAAACGATCAGGTAATCCAACTGTAATTTGTCGATCGAATCGACCTGGACGTAATAAAGCAGCATCTAAAATATCAACCCGATTTGTTGCACCAACAACAATAACACCTTTATTTTCTTTAAAACCATCCATTTCTGTTAATAATTGGTTTAATGTCTGTTCACGTTCGTCGTTACCACCCCCAATTCCAGCACCACGTTCACGACCAACGGCATCAATTTCGTCAATAAAAACAATACATGGAGTGTTTTCAGAAGCTTTTTTAAATAAATCACGAATTCGTGCAGCACCAATACCAATAAACATTTCTACGAATTCAGAACCTGCTACACTATAAAATGGAACATTTGCTTCATTCGCAATCGCTTTGGCTAATAATGTTTTTCCAGTACCTGGAGGTCCTACTAATAAAACACCTTTTGGAATTTTAGCACCTACTAATGTATAGCGTTCAGGTTCTTTTAAAAATGAAACAATTTCTTCAAATTCGGCTTTTGCTTCATCAATACCAGCAATATCATCGAATGAAATTCCTGTATCAGGTTTTTGATCAAATCGTGCCGGCGATTTTCCAAGATTCATAGGTGATGAACCAGAATTTTGAGAAAAATTATCTGAACTTTGGAAAAAGAAAATTAGACCTGCAATAAAAATTAATGGTAAAATTAAATTGCTGGCAATTGTGATCAATAAACTTTTTCGTGGAATTGGATGAGCATCAAAGTCAACATTATAGTCTTTTAGTTTTTGAATAAGTTGAGATGCACCAACTGGAATTTCAACACGAATAGATTGAGGTCTATTACCTAACTCAGGACTAGAAGCTAAAACTATTGCATTTCTACTATTGTCATATAAGTCAACTTGTTTAACCCAACCTAATTCTAAATATTCTAAAAATCGTCCATATGTCATTCTTGAACTACTAGAATTTGAATTGATTTCTGGTTTAGTTACCGTTGTCGCTTCAAAGCCACTTGGAACATTAAAAACGCGGATACCAATAAAAATTAAAGCAGCTATAAATAATCCAATAAGTATTTTCTGTATTGTGTTACGATCCATTTTCAATTAACCTTTAATGTTTATAAATATATAATTTTTGTTTCAGATAAATGATAACACATTTTATGAATTCAAACCAACTAAATTTATATTTTTTATTGTTATTTTTTTAGATTATACATTAGAATATTAAATAATATATTAATTAAATATAATATTTATGGTAGATCGTGGTTCAGTAGTTCGTATTCTTAGAAAAGAATCATATTGGTATAATCAAACAGGAACAGTAGCCACTGTTGATCAAAGTGGGATTCGATATCCAGTTGTTGTTCGATTTGAAAGTGTAAATTATAGTGGTACAAATACAAATAATTTTGCATTAGATGAATTAGTTGAAGTCAAAAAAGGTAAGTAACAATAAAATTATTTAAAAAATAATTTTATATTATAAACGAGTAAATATTAAAATTTGTTTTAAAAATATTTTTGAATTGAGATTCAAAAATATTTTTAAAAATTATATTTTCTATTGTTTTTTAGATTGACCAGCAATAATACTATCTGTTAAAGAATTTAAAATCAGTTTAATGGACCTAACAGCATCATCATTACCCGGAATTGGAATATCAACTAAATCCGGATCGCAATTTGTGTCTAGAATAGAAACAATTGGAATTCCTAATTTTCGGCATTCAGCAATTGCAGTCATTTCACGTTTTTGATCAATAATAATAGCAATATCAGGTAAATCCGGCATTGATTTAATACCATCTAAATGTTTACTTAATTTTTGTAATTCCTTTCGACGCAGAGCCACTTCTTTCTTTGGTAATAATTCAAAAGTCCCATCAGCTTCTTGTTTTTCCAAATCTTTTAAACGTATAATACGTTCCTTGATTGTTAACCAATTTGTTAACATACCACCTAACCAACGGTGATTTACATAGTATGAATCACAGCGTTTTGCTTCTTGCGCAATCAAAGTTGTTGCTTGACGTTTTGTTCCAATAAATAAAAAAGTTTTTCCTTGGCTCGCAGCCGATTCTAAATATTTATTTGCTTCTTTTAATAATGTTGCAGACTGAATCAAATCTAAAATGTGAATATTATTAACTTCACTATAAATATATGGAAACATTTTGGGATTCCAACGATAAGCTTTATGACCAAAATGAACTCCTGCTTCTAATAATTGTGATAAACTAATATCAGACATAAAAATTTTAAATTACTAATATAATAGGTTAATTATTTATAAGGATTATAATAAACATTAATTCATTTGTCTACTTTTTGTTCCCTCTCGGTTAATTTATTTATTGTTTTATTAAAGTTTTTAGTTTTTGATAAAGACTTTTTAAAACTATTTCGATAACTTTGAGATCCAGTTCCAGCTGGAATTAAATGACCAATAATAATATTTTCTTTTAAACCGCGTAACCAATCAATACGGCCATCAATTGCTGCTTTTGTTAATACCTTCGTTGTCTCTTGGAAACTTGCTGCTGAAATAAAACTTGGATTATTTAATGCAGCTTTAGTAATACCTAATAATAATGGAATATAATAAGCCACTTGTTTCATTTCGTTATAAACAATTTGATTTATATATTGAATATGATATAAGTCAATTACCTCTCTTCTTAACAACGGTGTATCACCTTCATAAGTAATTAATACTTTTGTAGTCATCTGTTTAATTATTACTTCCAAATGTTTATCATTTATTGTTACACCTTGTGATTTATATACTTGTTGAACAGAATTTAAAATAAATAATTGAACCTTTTTAAAACTTTTATAACTAGCTTCATAATTATTTATAAAACGGTTCAGTTTAAATTGCTTTGTTTGATCACAAAGAAAGTATTTAATTAAACCATAATAATTAAAATAAACCTTTAATAATTTATGAGGATTAATTTTGTCATTTTCTAATATTGTTGTACCTAATTTTTTAAATTCAAAATTAGGATCTAAACTCGTTTTTTGAATCAATAAACCTTTTTTTTGACTTGTTGGAATACGTTTTATTATAATACTCTTCTTTCGAGCTTCAAGAATTTCTTCAATTCTGGGTAAACCTTGAACAATATCGCCAGTA
>Ga0222714_10002833_pt1 | contig 18050 bp, 17 predicted proteins | sample C33_3DmetaG_FD_165048 | JGI IMG/M metagenome (GOLD analysis project Ga0222714, IMG submission 165048) | Estuarine water microbial communities from San Francisco Bay, California, United States - C33_3D | ecosystem: Environmental > Aquatic > Marine > Unclassified | place: USA: California...
TGCTCGCCCTGCTTATCCTCGGCATCACGCTCATCGCGTGGCGACGCCCCGATCTCGCCCGGGGCCGCGACACCGAGAAGGCCGCCGCCTTCGGCGTCGTCTGGTTCCTCATCGCCATCTCGCCGGTTTCCAACACCGTGTTCCTCTCAGGCGTGCTGCTGGCGGAGCGAGCCTTCTACCTTCCGTCCGTCGGGCTCGCCGCCGCGACGGGCTGGCTGGTGGTGCGGCTCGCCGGCGCGCGGCCCCGCGCCGTTCCCGCCCTGGTCGTGGCGCTCCTCCTGGGCGCCTCGGTGCGGACGTGGACGCGCAACGCCACCTGGTACGACTCCTCGAGCGTCTTCACCGTCCTCGTGCGCGACTACCCCCAGTCGGGGCGGTCGCAGTGGGTCCTGGGGGACCAGTTCCTCCGGACCGGACGTCCTTCCGAGGCGCTCCGCTCCTACCGGGCCGCCATCTCGCTGCTCGGGGCGGCGTACCCCCTGGTCACGGACATCGCCCGCATCATGACGGACCACGGGTACTACGACGGCGCCGAGCGGCTCCTGCACTTCGCCATCAACGACAGACCGGAATTTTCGACGGCGTACCGGCTCCTTTCGTCGGGTCGCGCCGAGCAGGGGGATGCCGTGGGAACGGAACGCTGGGCGCGGGAGGCGCTGCTGCGGGAGGTGGAGGGGAACGATCCAGCGCGCCACCATCTCCTCGCATGGGCCCTGGCCGCGCAAGGACGAATGGACGAAGCCGCGGAAGCGCGGGCACGGGGCGACGACATCGGCCGGGCCGTCTTCTGGCAGGGCTACGTCTACGAAGCGTACGCCGCCCGCGCCCGCGGGGAACCCCTCGTCGCAGAGGCCAAGCTCGACACCGCGTGGGCCGCGGTCCGCACGCCCGCGGGTCGTCGCGCGCTCGATTCGGTCATGGTGTCCGAATTCGGCCTTGCCACGAGGCTCGTCGACACCTCCGAACGCCTCGATCCGGGGTCCGGCGGTTGATCGACTACGACGTCTCGCGGGTGGCCAGGACTCTGGCAAGGTGCCGGAAAATCGCAGAATCCCACGGTGTTCGCCCCCCGAGGTCGACCCTCGACCATCCGCTCTGTGGCCATAACGCGTTGCCTGAGTTAGATTTGCCAAGCCTTTAAGGAAAATGGCCCGCAGTTTGCACGTTTCGCGGACCCGAACGTCACCGTGGTTCACTCACACCTGGAGTCACTCCGATGCGAGACAACAAGGGTTTCACCCTCATTGAGCTCCTCATCGTGGTCGTGATCATTGGAATCCTGGCGGCCATCGCCATTCCGAAGTTCAGCGCCACGCGTGAGAAGGCTTACTTCGCCGCCATGAAGTCCGATCTGAAGAACCTGGCGAGCCAGCAGGAGATCTACTACTCGGACACCTACGCCTACTCCGACGTCGAGGCCGATCTGGCTTTCACGAACTCGGACGGCGTGATCGTGACCATCCAGAACGTGACCGCCTCCGGGTGGGCCGCCACGGCCTACCACATGGCGCTCGGTACCGATCAGGGCTGCGCGTACTTCTACGGAACGGCCGCCGCGCCGACCGTGGGGACGGCCACGCCGACGCAGCCGGGTGAGGTCGCCTGCACCAGCTGACCTCCGGGTCGAGTTGCAGGCTCCCGCGAGATGACGCGGGTGTGAAATGAAGCGCGAGGGTGGTTCGGGCGTGTCCGGGCCACCCTTCGCTTCGTCCGGGCCCCTGTCCGAGCGAGACACCGAGCCGAGGTGCGTGCCTTGAACGAGATCCCGAGCTGCTCCGTCCCGGGCCCGCCGGCCCGCGGACCCTGGTCACCGGCGCGACTCGCGCGGCGCGTGCTCCGGCATGCCCGAGGGTGGGGTTCCGCTTCTGACTGACCGATCGGAGTTGTTGCGCCTGGCGGAGGAGATCCGCTGGATCGCCGAGGGGGCCCACGAGCACCGGCTGTCGGGGTTCGCGTCCCCCGAGCTGGGCGACATCGCGGTCGGGGTGAATCGACTGGCCGAGTCCGCTGCAAGCGAACGCGCGCTCCTCGCGGCCAACATCGAGTCTCTCGACGCCAGCAACCGCGAGGTGCGTGCGGCCCGTGATCAGGTGGTCCGAACGGCCCGACTCGCATCCGCGGGTACGCTCGCGGCCGGCATCGCGCACGAGGTCGGCAATCCACTCGGTGCCATCCTCGGATTCGTGGACGTGGCTCGCGCACGCGCCCGCCGCGACGGGGCGGACACGGAGATCCTCGATGCGATCCGCGACGAGGCCGTTCGGATCGACCGGATCGTGCGCGGGCTCCTCGACTACGCGCGCCCCGGACGCGCGTCACTGGAGCCGCGCTCGGTGTCACAGGTGGTCGAGCGCGTGCGCGAGCTCCTCGAGCGCCAGGGCAAGCTCACCGCGGTATCCACAGCCTGGCACGTGGCGTCCGACGGGATGATGCTCCTGCATGACTCCGAGCGGCTCGAACAGGTCCTCGTCAACGTCCTGCTCAACGCGCTTCATGCCGTCCGGGACGTCGCTGAACCCGAGGTGCAGGTGCGGGTCGGGGTCGAGGAGGGAGACGTACGCCGGATGCCTCGGCGACGGGAGGGCGATCCACCTTCACTGAACTATCTGCACCGGCGTCGCGTCGCGGCCGACGAGGACGGGGTGGCGTCGGTCCGGAGCGCGGAACGCGTCACCGTCATCGAGATCATGGACAACGGGCCCGGCATCCCCGAGGATGTCGCGGAGCACCTCTTCGACCCCTTCTTCACGACGAAGGAGCCGGGGGAGGGTACAGGTCTGGGGCTGTCGATCTGCGCCCGCCTCCTGGAAGGGATGGGCGGGACCATCGAGGCGCGGAGCGGCTCTGGCCGCGGCGCGCACTTCGTCATTCGCCTGCCGATCATGTACGATGAGGGCGGCGAGGCGGAACGGACGGCACCCCCGGAGGATTCGTGAAGATCCTGATCATTGACGACGACGCAGGTCTGCGGAAGTCGCTTACGCTCATCCTCGGCGACGCTGGATACGACGTCGTGCAGGCGGAAGACGGAGAGCAGGGGCTCGCCACGGCGAAGGCACAGTCGCCCGACATGATCCTGTGCGACGTCCGGATGCCCCGGCTCGGGGGGCTGGAATTCGTCGAGGCGTACCGGAAATGGGGCGGGCAGGCGCTGATCCTTGTCATGACGGCCTACGGTGGACTGGACCTCGCGCTGGAGGCTATGAAGAAGGGCGCCTACGACTACATCCCGAAGCCGTTCGGCGCCGACGACGTGCTGCTCATCGTCGGCAAGGCGGAAGAGCGAGAGCAGCTGCGCCGGGAGGTGGGACGTCTGCGCCAGGAGGTTCGCGCGGATGCCAGGTTCGGCGAAATCGTTGTCGGGTCGCCCGCCATGCGTGCGGCGCTCGACGTCGTTCAGAAAGTCGCGCCGTACGATTCCTCGGTGCTCGTGACGGGTGCGAGCGGCACCGGGAAGGAGCTTGTGGCGCGTATGTTGCACCGCGAGTCGACGCGTAAGAATCGTGCCTTCGTCGCGGTCAACTGCGGTGGGGTTCCGGAGCAGCTTCTCGAGTCTGAGTTCTTCGGATTCGTGAAGGGCGCGTTTACGGGCGCGGATCGTGACAAGGCCGGTCTCTTCGAAGTGGCGGACGGCGGCACGCTCTTCCTCGACGAGGTCGGTGAGCTCCCCGGGGCGCTGCAGGTCAAGCTGCTGCGCGCGCTTCAGGAACGCGAGGTGCGGCGGATCGGTGCCATGGACACCACGCCGGTGGACGTGCGCGTGATTGCCGCCACGAACAGGGATCTCGAGGAAGCCGTGGAGTCCGGTGGCTTTCGCAAGGATCTGTACTATCGACTGGCGGTCGTTCCGGTCCACCTGCCCTCTCTCCGCGCGCGCCGCGAGGAGATTCCCCAGCTGGCATTGCACCTGCTTGAGCGGCAGTCGTCGCGTCTCGGGATACACGTGTCCGGCATCGCCCCCGACGCGATGGAGCTGCTGCTCTCCTACGCCTGGCCCGGCAACATCCGTGAGCTCGAGAACGTTCTGGAGCGGGCGCTGGTTCTCACCGAGGACGACGTCGTGTCGCTGGAGGATCTGCCCGAAGCGATCCGGCGGCCGGCGCCGCAGATGCCGGCGCGCGGCATGGACGGGGACGACCTCTCCGTGAAGAGGCAGGGGACCCGGCTCGAACGCCACCTCATCCAGCTCGCGCTGGACCGCACCGGGGGGAACAAGACGCAGGCCGCCGAGCTCCTCGAGCTTTCCCCCCGCGCCCTTCGTTACAAGATCCAGGAGTACGGGATCGCGTAGTCCCATAGGCGCATGGAGGGGCTCCGCGTGCGGGCCGAGGTTGTCCTCATGCGAACGGGAACGACACTCATGGAGTTGGTGGTCTGCCTCGCCGTCCTCGTGGCGGTCACGGCTCTGGCCACCCCGCGTCTGAACGAACTCGGCGACCGGGTGGAGGTCCGCTCGGTGCGGGAAGAACTGGTCGGCCTGATGACGCAGGCTCGCGCGGTCGGAGTGGCACGCGGCGGAGCCACCCTTGTCCTCGAGTCGGAGCCCCCGGCCGCTCTTCTACTGGCCCGTGATTCCCTGGTTCGGTCCGTCCGTCTCGGAAGGACCGCCCTCCCGCCGGAACTGCTCCTTCCTGCGGGGCGCGCATCGACTGCGTTCGACTTCGACGCCCTGGGTATCGGACGCTTCGCCAGCGCGACGATCGTGGTACGGCGGGGCCGCGCGGAAGCGGGGATCGTCGTCTCCTCGTATGGCCGGGTGCGTCGCAGATGACGCCCGTGGGCTCCGGACGACGTCGCGGCCTCACCCTGGTGGAGGTCGTCGTGGGACTCCTCGTTCTCCAGGTGGGTCTCCTCGCTGCGCTGGGCGTGGTGCTCGTCGCGGAGCGTACGATGACCCGAGCCCGGACGCTCGAGGCGACCGCGTGGAGGGCCTCCGCGCTTCGGGACTCGCTCGGGGCCGTCGACTCAATCACCGGCGGGGGCGACACGACGGCGAGCGTCGGCGCTTTCTGGCTGCCGACCACGGGCGGGTTCGTGATCGTGGTCGAGGGGCGGGACGTTCCACCCTTCCGGCTCACCGGTGCGAGAGCCGGGTGGTGACGCGCGTCCTCCGCCGACGACAGGGCGGCAATCGGCATGCCCGGGCGGGGCACACCGTCGCGGAGCTCACGGTCACGCTCGCGTGCCTCTTGATCCTCATGATCCTGTCGGTGCGTGCGCTCGCTGGCGTCGCCCGGGCCGCGACCGGGCTCCAGGAACGCGGGACGTGGATCGGAGCGGCTCGTTCGGTCCGGTGGGTCCTCCGCTCGGAGCTCGGCGACGGGGAAGCGGGGCGCGACTGGCGGATGCGCGCTCCCGACTCGGTGCACGTTCGAGCTTTCCGGGGTCTCGCGCTGGTCTGCGCGCCGCTGGACGACTCGACCTTCGCGGTACGGGTCCGCTCCGCGAGGGAGCCGGACCCCGGCAAGGACTCGGTGCTCGCGCTCCGCGCAGACGGGAGCTGGGTGGCCGCCGGGCTGGTCTCCTCAGGCCCCGCTCCGGCTTCATGTCCCGACTCGACGGCGGGGCGACCGGAACGATGGAGGGTCCGGGGCATCGGGGCCGGATCCGCTTCGGGCGGCGTCCCGGTCATGTTCCGGCTCTTCGAAGCCGGATCGTATCACGTCGGTGGCGCCACCCTGCGGTATCGCCGCGGAGCGGGCGGCGCACAGCCGATGACGGAGGCGGTCCTCCGCGGTGCCCGGCTGGTGGACGGGACGCCGCCGGCCAGCGCGGCGGGTCTCGAGATCGATGCACCGGGTCGGTTGGATGGGCGGTGGAACGTCCCGCTGGCGCCGGCCCGGTGAGTACCCGCAGGCGCGGCGGCGCGCTCGCGGCGGCGGTTCTGCTTTCGCTTTGCGCGATGCTTCTCGCGCACGGCGCCCTCCTTCTTGCGCGGCAGGAGGCGCTGGCCTCCGCCGCAGCGAGGAGCGCGCTGGCCGCCCGCGCGGTCGCCGAGTGGGCAGCGCTCCGCGCGGCCCGGGAACGCCTTCCCCACGCATCGCCCGACGCGACGATTCTCGCCGAGGCCGATTCGGTGTCCGGCGCGCTCGACGGGACGTACTATCGAGGAAGCGTGCGCCCGCTCGGCGGTGACCTGTGGATGGTGGAGGGCGAGGCGTCAGCCGGCGCGGCCCGGGCGAGGGTGGGGCGCCCGTTCCGTCGCCCGGACCCCGAACGGCTCCTCCGCGCCCTCGGTGCCGTAGTGTCCGTAGGGGTCGCTCCGGAGGCCGGCGAGGTCGAAGGCGTTGACGAGACGACGTTCCAGCTGCAGGCCGAGCCGGCGCCACCCGAGGGGTGCGCGCCGGCGCCTCCGGATTCATCCCCGCTCGCGGCCTGGAGAGTCGAGGAGGCACTCGCGGGCGGCGATCCGGGAGACACGCTCGACCCGGGGGTACTGGCGGTGCGGATCCCGCTCGGGGTCGCCGGGGCCGGACGTCCGGCCCCGCGGGAGACGGGTGGCTTGTGCGCGGAAGGCGCCTGGAACTGGGGCGACGCCGCTCGGCCCGGCGGGGCGTGCGCGGACCGCGTGCCGGCGGTGGTGGCCGAGCACGGGACGGTCGCGGCCGACGGTTCGGGCCAGGCACTGCTCGTCGGGCGCGGTGATCTCACGCTTTCCGGAGTCGCGCTGTATGGCGGGGTCGTCGTGGCCGGACGGCTGCGTCTGGACCGCGGATCCGTGGTCACCGGTTTCGTGAGGGCGGGGGGCGGGATCGAAATCCGCGGAGGATCCGCCGTCAGCGGATCCCGCTGCTGGGCGATACGCGCGCTTTCGGTCGACCCCGTGCTCGCTCCGGTTGCGATCGCCGGTGGTGGCTGGATGTGGCTCCAACCCTAATCGAGCCAGGGTTGGACGGGACCCGGGCCGAAAGGCTGACCGCATCAAATGTTTATCAATTTTCTCCCATCGGAGCGCGGGCTTCGTTTTCTTGACAAGTCTTAACTTTTTGTGGTAACCTGCCTTGGACATTCACAGGATTTTCTATTCTCATCCCCTCGCGTGAAGGCGGAGAATGGGCCTCTTCGGACGAAAGCGAACCGTGATCGGCCTGGATATCGGGTCCGGCTTCGTGAAGGTCGTGGAAGTGGATCACTCCGGCGATCAGCCGGAAGTCGTCCGGGTCGCGATGCGCCCTCTCCTTCCCGACGCCATCGTGGAAGGGGAGATTATGGACTACAGCCTGGTCTCCGACGCGGTTGGGGGACTCTTCGGCGAACTCGGTCTGAAGGGTGCCGAGGTCGTTACGGCGGTCGGCGGGCACGACGTGATCATCAAGCCGATCGGCATGGATCGCATGAAGGAGTCCGACGCCCGCGAAGTCATCAAGTGGGAGGCGGAGCAGCACGTCCCCTTCGACATCAAGAGCGTCGAGCTCGACTTCCAGATCCTCGACCCCGACGGTGACGGTCTCCAGATGGAAGTGCTCCTCGTCGCGGCCAAGCGCGAGCTGATCGACAACAAGGTCGGTCTTCTCCAGGACGCGGGTGTCGAGCCCGTGATCATCGACGTCGAGGCCTTCGCCCTGCACAACGCGTTCGAGTTCAACTATCCGGACGCCCAGAAAGGGATCGTGGCTCTCGTCAACGTCGGCCACGAGACGACCAACGTGAGCATCCTCGACGATGGGGTTCCGATCCTGACCCGGGACATCCCGTTCGGCTCGCGCAAGATCCGGGAGGAGCTCCAGCGCGAGCGCGGACTCACGGCGGAGCGGGCCGAAGACGTGGTGCAGGGTCGTGATACCGTCGAGGGCCTGGACAGCTTCGTGCAGGGCTCGGCGGACGAGATCGCAGTCGGCATCGAGCGCGCAAGCGCATTCCTCATGACCCGGCAGGACGGGAACTCGGTCGGCCGCATCTTCCTCAGTGGCGGGGGCGCGCGCATTCCCGGCATGGACCGGACGCTGGCTCAGCGCATGAACGTCGAGACCCAGGTCGTGAATCCGTTCGAGCGGGTCGCCGTCCGTCCGGATGCCGCCAAGGGGTTCAATCTCGACGAGGCTGCGCCCATGCTCCTGCTTCCACTCGGGCTCGCCCTCCGGGCCTAGGACGAGGACACCGATACCGTGATCGAAGTCAATCTGCTTCCAGGCGGAAGGAAGGCGGGCGCCGGCGGCTTCAGCCTCGCCGCCGTCCTGGCATCCGTAAAGAATCTGCGGAGTGGTGGTGGTGGTGGTGGCGCTGGCGCCGCGGGCATGGACCCCTATCAGGGCTTCTTCGCCGTCGCCGCGGCCATCGCGCTGGGATACATGGGGTTCAGCTTCACGAGCCTCCGGAGCGAGACCGAGGAGCTTGGTGTTCAGCTCGAGGTCGCGGCTCAGGATTCGGCCACGAACGCCGCTGTCATCCGGCAGATCGAGCAGCTGCAGGCCCAGGGCGACTCCATCGAGGCGCGCGTCGCGGTGATCCAGGAAATCGACCGGGGCCGATACGTGTGGTCGCACCTCCTGGACGAGGTCGCGACGGCCGTGCCGGACTACACCTGGCTTCGCGAAGTCCTGTACGCCGGTGAAGGGCCGCAGGTGCGCATCATCGGTCGCGCCGGTTCGATCTTCGCGATCACCAGCTTCATGAACCGGCTCGAGGGCTCCCGTTTCCTGCGCTCGGTTTCTCCGGAGACGATTCAGGAGGTCGCCTCCGAAGCCAACCCGGACGATCTCGTGTTCCTGTTCGAGCTGTCCGTCACCTATGACCAGCCACCGCTCGAGGAGCTGGAGACGGTGCCGTTGTTCGATGACGCGACCCCTGAGGCTCAGACCGTCGGAGGGGGGAACTGACCATGGCTTGGTACAACCCCACGGATCCCGCACAGCGGAACTGGGCACTCGGTGGACTGGCCGTGCTGGTTCTCATCGTCCCGTTCAACATGTACTTCCTGACGCCCCGCAACGACCAGAACGACGTCGTTCGGGATCGCCTGGAGTCGCTCGAGATCCGGAACCGGCAGGCCACGGCGATCATCGCCCGTGGGGGCGTCGATGAACTGCGCCGGCGGATGGAGCAATACAGCCGTCACGTCGCCCGACTCGAGGAGCTGATCCCCGGGCAGGAGGAAGTCGCGTCTTTGCTCAATGACATTCAGGGCCGGGCCCGGAACACGAACATCGACGTGCAGGGGCTCGATCCCGAGCCGCCGCAGCCCGCCGGCCCGTACACGCGCACGACCTATCAGATGACGGTCGTCGGCGAGTATCACGACGTTGCCCGCTTTCTCACTGAGATCGCGAGTCTGTCCCGGATCGTGACGCCCGTTCAGGTGGAACTCGAGCTGTTCGGCCAGCCGCAGACCCGGCGGGACATGGAGTATCCGGTGCGGGCGACCTTCCGCATCGAGACGTACGTGCTGCCCGACCAGTCGGCGCTGCCGCCTGCCGAACTGCCAGGAGACCGACCATGACCATCCGAGGGATCCTGACCCTCTCCGCGGCCACCCTGGCTCTCGTGGCGGTGGCGCCCGAAGTGCGTGCTCAGGCACCCACCGGGCAGGCGGGGGCGAGGCCGGCGCAGGGCGCGGAGCTCGTCTTCGAGCGCGAGGTCTTCGAATATCCGTCGTTCACCCGGCGGAACCCGTTCCGGCCCTGGGACGCCGGGCTGGCCGGAAACGAGGGAATCCGATTCGAGGACCTCAGCCTCATCGGCATCATGTATTCCCCGGACGACGTCAACAGCGTTGCCGTTCTGAGTACCGGGGGCGTCAACGTCAATCCGGACGGGACGACGGCGCCTGTCGCGGGAGACGCCTTCTACCTGAAGGCGGGCCAGAGAATCGGTAATACGACGATCGTGCAGATCCGTCGCGACGCTGTTGTAGTTGATGTGCAGGAGTTCGACGCCGTGGAGCGTCGCACCATGAACTTCGTTTCCAGGCGCCAGGGAGGCACCCCATGACGTCGATGTTCGCTCTATGGGCGGGCACGCTGCTTGCCCTCGGTGGATCCGTCACGGAAGTGACGATCACGCCGATGGCATCGCAGACGAGCGTCCTCATCTCGATCGACGGGGACGTCGATTACCGCGACTTCTCCATGGAAGGTCCCCATCGTCTGGTGGTCGACATCATGGGTGCGCAACACGCTCTTCCCCAGGACAATTTCGCCGCCCTGAACCGCGGCGGGATCCTCTCCATTCGGACGAGTCAGTACGCCGAAGAGGTCGTCCGGCTCGTGCTCGTGCTCGACCGACAGCTCGGGTACTCGATCATCCCCGATGCCGGGGGCCTGCGGATCTCCCTGGAAAACCCGACGGGTGACTTCGAGCCTTGGTCGTCCGGAGTGACGACGCCCTTCGATCCGAGCACGCTCGTCCCCGCGACGGTCATGCGGACCGCACCGACGTCCCCGTCGGCCGCGGTTGCGCAGGAGGCGCGTCGGATCTCGGTGACGTGGACACAGGCTCCCATCAACGACGTCCTGCTCGCCTTTGCAGCCTTCTCCGGCAAGTCGATCGTTCCGGGGTCCAACGTGGCGGGCTTCGTCACGGCCGACATCAACGATCAGCCCTGGGATGTCGCGTTGCGCACGATCCTGCAGGGCCAGGGCCTGGCCGGAGCCGAAGACGAGTACGGCATCATCCGCGTGGACAACATCGCGGACCTGAACGACCGGGAGGCGATCGAGCCCATCCTCACCCGGGCCTATCGTATCTCGTACGCCACTGCCCAGGAAACCCAGCAGGCGGTCGAAAATCTTCTCACCGAGCGGGGCACGAGCACGGTGAGTGTGTCGACCAACACGCTGGTCGTGTCCGACATCCAGCGGATTCACGACGACATCACGATGCTGGTCCGGCAGCTGGACGTGGAGACCCCTCAGGTCTCGATCCAGGCCAAGATTATCTTCGTCAACCGTACGGACCTCGACGAAATGGGCGTCACGTACGAGCTGAAGGATTCCCGCGGAAACCAGTTCAACACGCTGACTTCCGGTCAGGCCGATCTCGACGGCGACGGCACCTCCGAGGTAATCCCGCAGGGCGAGGCGGTGGTCGCGCTGGGCGGAAATTCCGTCGCTGCACTCGGGAATGCGAACGCTCGCGTGACGGCGCCGACGCTCCAGATCCTCACGTCGCTCGTTCTTGGCCGTCACCAGCTGATCGGCTTCATCGACGCGCTCGAGTCCGTCCAGCTCAGCGACATCGAGGCGACACCCCAGGTGACGGTGCTGGACAACCAGCGGGCGGACATCCTGGTGGGTGAAATCACGCCGATCCGTACCATCGACCTCGGTGCGGGTGCGGCCGGCGGCGCCGGCGGCCAGGCCGGCGGCGGGCCGGCGTTCCCCACGGCGCAGGTGGAGCAGCAGGAGACGGGGATTAAGCTCCAGGCGACCCCTCACGTGACGGGCGACAACCATATTCTCCTCGAGGTGCTCGCCGAGCGGTCCGCGGCGGAGCTCGCGGACTCCGACGCTGGCTTCATCTTCCGGACCCAGCGCGCGCAGACTCGTGTCCTCGTCGCGGACGGCGAAACTGTGGTCATCGGTGGCCTCACGCAGACCGAGCGCACCGAGGCTGTCGCGGGGATTCCCCTTCTCATGGATCTGCCGCTGATCGGCGGCATCTTCCGCACGCGCCGGGAGCAGGAGATCCAGCGCGATCTGATCATCCTCGTGACCCCGCACATCGTTCAGAGCAGGCTCCGGTAAGGACCCAAGGATCCGATACGATGACCCAGCCTAGACCGAATGCGCGCCGCCCTAGAGCCGCGATGGCTGCCTGTGTGATCGTGGGGGCGGCCCTCCTGAGCGCCTGCCGGGGCGAGAACCTCTTCTCGCTGGCGGCGTCGGTGGCGCAGCCCGGCCCGACGGTGAACATGACGCAGCCCGGGCCCGGCTTCACGATTGCACGGGGCGACTCGCTTCGCGTTCAGGCGGAGGTCACCGCGGCGTCCGGACTGACTGTGGTCGCCTACCGTGCCAGCTACGCGGCGACCGGCTCCGACGCGTACGGGCCCGAGACCCAGACCTATGCGGGAGCGCCCTTCGCGCGGGTCGACAATTGGCTGCGGCCCCAGGGGACGCAGGTGGTCGGTGACGTCTACGTGGTGGTGCAGGCGACGGACCTCGGCGGCGCCGTGGGCACCGACTCGGTCAAGGTACAGATCATAAACTGACGAGACTTGGTCGCACGTCGCGACCAGTCTATATAATGAAGGCGCGCGTCGGTCCCTGGACCGGCGGAAGCCCGGCCGCGAGCCGGGCTTTTGCGTTCCCGCCGTCGGGGCCCCGGGGCGCGGGAGATTCCATGTTCACTGCCTGAGCCGGAGAGCGAGCCGATGCCGCGACTCACCTTCCACACCGCCGGAGAATCCCACGGGAAGGCGCTGACTGCGCTGCTCGAGGGCGTTCCCGCCGGCCTCGAGCTCGACGCCCAGCGCGACGTGGACCCGCAGCTGAAGCGACGCCAGGGCGGTTACGGCCGGGGCCGCCGGATGCAGATCGAATCCGACCAGGTGGAAGTGCTGAGTGGCGTTCGTCTCGGCGAGACGCTCGGCTCCCCGATCTCCATGCTCATCCGCAACCGCGACTGGGAGAACTGGACCACCGCGATGGCGCACGAGGCACCCGACGCCGACGTGAACCCCAAGGCGCTTCGTCCCCACTACCTTCCGAGGCCGGGCCACGCGGACCTCGTCGGGGCGCTCAAGTACGACCGGCGAGACGTGCGTGACGTTCTGGAGCGCGCCAGTGCCCGGGAGACCGCGGCACGCGTGGCGTGCGGTGCGGTCGCGCGCAGGCTCCTGGACGCGCTCGGCGTGTCCATAGGAAGCCACGTTGTCTCCATCGGATCCGTCACGGCCGAGCCGTCGGCGCTCCCCTACGACCTGAACGCGGCAGCGGACGCGAGCCCGGTACGGTGCCTGGATGGTGATGCGGCAGAGCGGATGATGGGGGAGATCGACGATGCGGCGGAGCGCGGCGACACGGTGGGAGGCGTCTTCGAGGTGGTGGCCACGGGGGTGCCGGTCGGCCTGGGCAGCTACGTCTCCTGGGACCGCCGCCTCGACGGCCGGCTCGCGGGGGCGTTGATGTCGATTCAGGCGGTGAAGGGCGTGGAGCTCGGGATCGGCTTCGAGGGCGCCGGGCGACGGGGGTCCGGTGTCCATGACCCCATCGTGCGGGATGACGCGCAGCGCCGGGCCGGAGGCATGGGACGCACCTCCAACCGTGCCGGAGGGCTCGAGGGCGGTGTGACCACGGGTCAGCCCCTCGTGGTGCGAGGCGCCATGAAGCCGATCTCGACGCTCCGCAGCCGCCTGCCCAGTGTCGACCTGCGGGACGGCAGCCCCGGGGACGCGGCGGTGGAGCGGAGCGACGTCTGCGCGGTGCCGGCGGCCGGAGTCGTCGGAGAGGCGATGGTGGCGCTGGTGCTGGCCGACGCGATCCTCGAGAAGTTCGGAGGGGATTCGATGGTCGAGGTCCGTCGGAATCTGGAGTCGTTCGTGGCCCATCTCGCTGAACGGGGCTTCGGCGAGCGGTGACGGTTCCGGTGTGCTCGAGGGTGCTTTTGGTCGGCTTCATGGGCTCGGGCAAGAGTACCGTCGGCGCGGCCGTGGCTCGACAACTGGGGTGGCGCCACGCCGATCTCGACGACGAGGTGGAGAAGGCCGCCGGGGCTTCCGTTCGAGAGATCTTCTCGGCGCGCGGAGAGAAAGCGTTCCGCGAGCTGGAGGCCCGCGCTGCCGACAAGCTCCTCACGGCCTCCCGGGTCGTCGTATCCACCGGGGGCGGATGGGCGGCGGCGCCCGGCCGGCTCGCCGAAGTCCCGGCGGGAACGGTCTCGATATGGCTCGACGTGTCTGCCGACGAGGCGCTTCGAAGGGCCGCAAAGGAGCCGGGGCGGCGGCCGCTCCTCGACGTGGAACGGCCTCTCGAGACCGCTCGTCAGCTCGTCGAAGTCCGGCGGCTGGCGTATGCCGCGGCGGACCGGAGAGTGGACACGGACGCCTCGTCCGTAGATGATGTCACGGCGCGGGTCCTGGCGATCCTCGCGGAACTCGGACTCGAAAGCAGCACGGAATGACCAAGCTCGTCATCGTGGAATCGCCCGCGAAAGCGCGGACGATCGGGAAGTATCTCGGCAGCGACTACGAGGTCGCCGCGTCGGTGGGGCACGTCCGTGACCTGCCGACGAAGGAACTCGGCGTCGACGTCGATCAGGGCTTCGAGCCCAGGTACGTGACGATCCGTGGCAAGAAGAAGGTCATCGACGATCTCAAGCGTAAGGCGAGGGGTGCCGAAATGGTGATCCTCGCGACCGACCCGGACCGGGAAGGCGAGGCCATCGCGTACCACGTCGCGGAGCAGCTCGGGTACGAAAAGGATCAGGCCCGGTTTCAACGGGTGACCTTTCGCGAGATCACCAAGAGCGCCGTTCAGCGTGCGCTGGAGGATCCGGGTGACCTCGACCTGAAGAAGATCGAGGCGCAGCAGGCGCGGCGAATCCTCGATCGACTGGTCGGATACAAGGTCAGTCCGCTCCTGTGGAAGCCGATCCGGCCGGGGCTGTCTGCAGGCAGGGTCCAGACGGTGGCACTCCGCCTCATCTGCGAGCGCGAGGACGAGATTCGGGCGTTCGTCCAGGAGGAGTACTGGTCGATCACCGCGCACCTGGTGCACGAGGAGCAGCCCTTCGAAGCCAGGCTCCATCAGATCGACGGAAAGTCGTTCACGATCTCCAACGAGGACCACGCGCACTCCGTCGTCGAGGCGGTACGCGACCGCGCGTTCGAGGTCACGAACGTCAAGCGCCGCGAACGGCGCAAGAATCCGGCGGCACCCTTCACGACGTCGACCCTCCAGCAGGAGGCGGCGAAGGGGCTTCGCTACTCCGCGCGCCGCACCATGTCGACGGCCCAGCGCCTGTACGAGGGCCAGGAGATCGGCGCCCGCGGCCAGATCGGTTTGATCACCTACATGCGGACCGACTCCACCCGGGTCTCGCCGCTGGCCGTGGGCCAGGCGCGCGGGTGGATCGAGCAGGAGTTCGGCAGCCGTTACGTGCCCGGTGCTCCGCGGCTCTACGGTGGAAACCAGCAGCGCGCGGCGCAGGACGCCCACGAGGCGATCCGGCCGACGGACGTGACCATCCATCCGTCCGAGGCGGCACGCTATCTTGAGCCCGATCAGGCGAAGCTGTACGAGCTCATCTGGATGCGCTTCGTGGCCAGTCAGATGGAGGCGGCGGTCTACGACACGACGACCGCCGATTTCGACATCGACGGTGCGGACGGGCACGGGTACCTGTTCCGCTCAACCGGGTCGATCGTGAAGTTCGACGGGTTCACCCGTCTGTATCTCGAGGCGACGGAGGCCGGGGAGAAGCGCCGGCTCGACGACCTCGAGCCGCTGCCCGAGCTCGTCGACGGGGTCGTCGCCGAGACGCGTGGTCTGGAGCCGAAGCAGCACTTCACGCAACCGCCTCCGCGCTTCTCCGAGGCGAGCCTGGTCAAGGAGCTGGAGAAACTGGGCATCGGGCGTCCTTCGACGTACGCGTCCATCATCTCGGTCATCGTCGATCGGGGCTACGTCGATCTGGAACAGCGTCGATTCTATCCGACCGATCTGGGCGAGGTCGTGGCCAAGCTCCTGGTGCGTGTCCTGCCGAACATCTTCGACGTCGACTTCACCAGTCGCATGGAAAGTGAGCTCGATCGGGTCGAAGACGGTGAGGTGGACTGGCGGAAGCTGCTCGCGGATTTCTACCCGGGCCTCATGCAGCGCATCCAGGCGGGGGAGGAGCAGTCCGACGAGATCATCAAGGAGATCCTGGCCGCGGAAGGCGAAGTCTGCGACAAGTGCGGGCGGCCCATGCTGGTTCGCTGGAACCGCTACGGCCGGTTTCTGGGCTGTTCGGGGTACCCGGAGTGCTCAACGACCCGGTCGCTCGACGGGTTCAACCCCGAGGGAGAGGAGCTGGGCGAACATCCCGGGGAAGGGCGCATGGTACGCCTCAAGTACGGACCGTACGGACCGTATGTCGAGCTCGATGTTGCCGACGACGAGAAGAAGCCCAAGCGAGTGAGCCTTCCGCAGGGAAAGGAAGCTGCGGACGTCGACCTGGCCTACGCCGTCCGGCTCCTGGAGCTTCCTCGCCCTCTGGGCACCGACCCGAAGTCGGGCGAAGAGGTGGTCGCCGGGCTCGGCCGCTTCGGGCCGTTCGTGCGCCGTGCCAAGACCTTCGCCAGTCTCCGGGACCACGACGCCATGTGGACCGTCACGCTCGATCAGGCCGTCCAGCTCCTCGACGCGAAGGCTGCCGGCAAGCGCCTTCCGCTCAAGGAGCTGGGCAGGCACCCCGAGACCGGCGACGAGATCTCCGTGATGTCCGGTCGCTACGGAGCCTACGTGACGGACGGGAAGGTCAATGCGACGCTTCCCAAGGGTACCGAGCCCGAGGATGTCGACCTCGCCGCCGCGCTCTCCCTGCTCGCGGACAAGGCGGCCAAGGGTGGAGGCGGACGCACGCGGGGTAGGCCTGCGGCCCGAAAGAAGGCCGGCGCCGCGAAGAAGGCGGGGGCGAAGAAGGCGGGGGCGAAGAAGGCCGGCGCCAGGAAGAAGGCCGCGGCGCGGAAGAAGGAGTGACTCCGCGCGCGACGGTGGTCGGCGGTGGGCTCGCCGGCTGCGAGGCATCGCTCCAGCTCGCGCGCGCCGGCGTCGACGTGCGACTGGTCGAGATGCGTCCCGTGCGCGGCACGGAGGCGCACCAGTCCGACCGACTGGGAGAGCTCGTCTGCACGAACTCCTTCAAGAGCGAGTCGCCCGAGAACGCGCACGGCCAGCTCAAGCGTGAAATGCGGACCATGGGCTCGGTTCTGCTGGAATCGGCGGACGCGTCCCGCGTCGCCGCCGGCTCTGCGCTCGCCGTGGACCGTCACCTCTTTGCCGAGGCGATGACGCGCGCCGTGGAGCGTGAGCCACGGGTCGAGGTCGTGCGCGAGGAGTGCACGGCACTGCCGGAAGGCCCGGCGATCATCGCGACCGGGCCCCTGACCTCGGGCCCTCTCTACGAGTCCATCGAACGGGCGCTGGGCGATGGCGGGCTGGCCTTCTTCGACGCGATCGCGCCGATCGTCCACCGCGAGAGCCTCGACGAGTCGATCGTGTTCGAGGCAGGCCGGTTCGACGAGGACGCCGATTACCTGAACTGCCCCATGAGCCGCGACGAGTACGAGGCGTTCGTCGACGCTCTGCGAAGCGGGCAGTCGCATGCGGGACACGACTGGGATGCCGTGCCGTACTTCGAGGGGTGCCTGCCCGTCGAGGTCATGGCGTCCCGCGGGGTCGACACGCTCCGTTTCGGTCCCATGAAGCCCATCGGGCTCACGGACCCGCGCACCGGCGACCGCCCCTGGGCCGTCGTGCAGCTCCGCCGCGAGGACCGCGCCGGTCAGATGTGGAACATGGTCGGCTTCCAGACGAGGCTGAAGGTCGGTGAACAGCGCCGGGTGTTCACCATGATCCCGGGGCTCGCCGACGCCGAATTCCTCCGCTGGGGCTCGATCCACCGGAACAGCTATCTGAACTTTCCCGGCCGGCTCACGCCCCACGGGTCGTTGCCCGAGCGTCCGGATCTCATCTTCGCCGGGCAGCTCACGGGCGTGGAGGGGTACACCGAATCCGCGGCGAGCGGCATCCTCGCGGGGCGCAACCTGGCACGTCTGCTCTCGGGACTCGAGCCGGTCGTTCCTCCCCCGACCACGATGCTCGGCGGACTCTACCGCTACCTCAGGGAGGCCACGCCTGGTCGATTCCAGCCCATGAACTCGAACTGGGGACTCATCGATGCGCTGCCGGGCCGGGTGAAGGACAAGACGGAGAAGCGCGTCCGACTCGCGGAGCGCGCCCAAAGCGACTTTTCGCGCTGGATCGCGGAAACTGCCCCCACGGGGTCGGTCGTCGGCTGATCCCGTGCCGGACCTTCGCCCCGAAGTCGCGGAGTTCGTCCGCCACCTTTCGGACGAACGTCAGCTTTCGCCGAATACCGTTCGGGCCTACCGGCGCGACCTCAGGAGC
>Ga0222714_10002834_pt1 | contig 18046 bp, 12 predicted proteins | sample C33_3DmetaG_FD_165048 | JGI IMG/M metagenome (GOLD analysis project Ga0222714, IMG submission 165048) | Estuarine water microbial communities from San Francisco Bay, California, United States - C33_3D | ecosystem: Environmental > Aquatic > Marine > Unclassified | place: USA: California...
CTTTGGGGAGAAATATGCTGGTGAAAAAGGGACGCTTGACATGGATTATTTTGTTCTACGAGAAAATTTAGAAAAGGCAAAAGTTCATTTTCAAGATGCCAGGCGTATGATGCAAGCTTTTGAGCACTGGTTTGGACCGTATCCATTTTACGAAGATGGGTTTAAATTAGTTGACGCACCGTATTTGGGAATGGAGCACCAGAGTTCAGTGACGTATGGCAATGGCTACCAAAATGGGTATCGAGGACGGGATCTTAGCGGTACAGGCTGGGGAATGAAATTTGACTTTATTATTATCCATGAGGCTGGGCACGAATGGTTTGCCAACAACATCACTTACAAGGATGTGGCGGATATGTGGATTCACGAGAGTTTCACCAACTATTCTGAGAGTTTGTTTCTAGACTATCATTACGGCAAAGAAGCTGGACAGGCTTACGTACGTGGCACACGCATGAACATTGCCAATGATATGCCTATTATTGGTACTTATGGACTCAATAAGCGAGGTTCTGGTGATATGTACTACAAGGGAGGGAATTTGCTGAATATGATTCGACAAATTCTTCAAGATGATGAAAAATGGAGGCAAATTTTGAGAGGTTTAAATCAAAAGTTTTATCACCAGACGGTGACTACTGAGGAAATCGAAACCTATATTTCCAAAGAAGTGGGGTTGGATTTGGGGAAAGTTTTTGACCAATATTTGCGTGATATACGAATTCCTATTTTTGAATATTATGCGCAAGATGGAATGGTTAATTATCGATGGATCAATGCAGTGAATGATTTTGAAATGCCGGTAGATGTAACACTTAATGGAAAAATAGTTCGGCTTCAACCCAAAACAACTTGGCAGAGTCTTGGGCTAGGTGAGCCACAAGATCTTATGGTAGATCCTGATTACTATGTGGGAGTCCTCAAATCAAGGGAATAGCTTATTTAATTTAAATGCCTGTTTTTATGTTGTATAATTTATATTATGTTAAATAACTTTCTGGGTTATCCCCAATTCCCTCTTGACGACTTTTACCTCCTAACGTCTATTAACCGTTTTCATAAACCTAATCATGCACATGAATAATTGGCTTCCTAGAATTGGTTTAGTTTCCGGCCCCCTAGTCTTTTTAGCAATCATTCTTTTAATAGAAGCTGAGGGGCTGTCCTCTGAAGGTAATCTTATGTTGGCACTCACAGCATGGATGGCTATATGGTGGACATCGGAAGCCATCCCTATTGCAGGCACCGCTTTTCTACCATTGATTATACTTCCTTTAGCAGGAATCTTACCCTTGAAGACCATTTCCTCCAATTATATGGATCCAACGGTGATGCTGTATATGGGAGGATTTCTTTTAGCCACAGCTATTGAGAAATGGAATTTGCATCAGCGGATTGCACTTAACATAATAAATTTATTGGGTACAGATTTGCGTCGTATTGTTCTCGGATTTATCCTAGCTACTGCCTTTCTATCCATGTGGATATCCAATTCTGCTACTGCTTTGATGATGCTTCCTATCGGTTTGGCTGTAGTAACTCAGTTTAAATCGCATTTGGGTTCAGGACAGGAGCAATTAGCCTCTAACCTAGGCAAAAATATCATGCTGGGGATCGCATATTCCGCGTCCATTGGAGGAATGGCTACTTTAATTGGTACACCAACAAACAATATTCTTCGCGCAGTAGTCGATAAATTATACAATTACACCATCGATTTCAATGAATGGATGCTTTTTGCGCTTCCATTTACCATGGTTTTAACAGCAATTTGCTGGATCTACCTAGTGAACTTTGGTAATCCATTACCCAAAAATTTTAAACTAAATGAAGCCAAATCGGTCATTAGTAATCAATTGAGCGCCCTAGGCAGAATTACCTTCGAAGAGAAAATTGTACTTATGGTATTTGGAACGGTTTGCTTCGCATGGATAACTCGAAGCTTTTTATTGGCTCCTTTATTGCCGCAGCTTGACGATACAATAATTGCCTTAACTGGGGTATTATTTTTATTGCTTCTCCCCTCTTCTAAAAAAAATGGAGTGAAGGGAAGAATTTTAGACTGGAATACTGCTGAAAAAATTCCTTGGGGTGTTCTCATCCTATTTGGTGGTGGCTTGGCATTGGCTGAGGGTTTTAAGGAAACAGGCTTAGCTGATTGGATAGGGCAACGTTTTACATTAATCGATGGGGTTGGGTTCTTTTTATTTCTATTGATCATTATTGCAGCTGTTAATTTCCTCACTGAAGTAACCTCCAATGTAGCCACCGCTTCCATGCTTCTTCCAATTCTGGCCTCTGTAGCTATCAAACTTGACATCCATCCTTTTGGAATCATGATTGGTGCTACCATGGCAGCGAGTTGTGCCTTTATGCTTCCTGTGGCCACCCCTCCCAATGCGGTGGTTTTTGGTTCAGGATACCTTAAAATAAAGGATATGGTTAAAGCAGGTGTTTGGCTCAACCTAACTTCTATTGTTTTACTTTCATTAATGATCTATTATATTCTACCTCTTCTTTGGAATATAAATTTGGAAACTTATCCCTTTTGAGTCTACACTTAAAAAAAATGACTTTAAATTCTCAATAAGAAGTTTTAATTTAAACCGTTATCTTAATTCTTTACCTTGAATTGTTTATTTAAATTTAATTAACCTCAAACCCAGCCTATGCGCCCTAGCATGATTTGGAGACCAATTGGTCTTCTTCCCTTAATCTTTGTGCTTTTCTTCACTGCCTGCGGCAAAAAGAATGCTTTTCTATCAATGAATGAACCAAGACGTGTGGAAATTTTAGTCTTGGGACACGACAGTGATCATCACAATACCGAAAAATTGATGATGCACATTTCCACTCCCTTGTTTCAAAAAGGGATCAACCTTACCTATACCGCAGATCCCAATGATCTGAAAGATGAGGTACTTCAAAATTACGATGGTTTACTGATCTATGCCAATCATGATTCCATCTCCACTTCCCAAGAAGCAGCCCTCAAATCCTTTGTTCAAGGTGGAAAGGCCTTGATTCCTTTGCATAGTGGCTCCTTCTGCTTTAGAAACTCAGACTGGTATGTGCAAGCTGTAGGTGGTCAATTTAGTACCCATGGTACTGGAAGATTTACTACACAATTACTTGAACCTACACATCCTATACTACAAGGAATCAGTGAGTTTGAGACTTGGGATGAAACTTATGTCCATAGCCAAGTTAATCCCGATATTCAGGTATTAATGGAACGCCAAGAAGGTGAAAAAAAGGAACCCTACACTTGGATCCGTAACGAAGGAGAAGGTCGCGTATTTTATACAGCGTATGGGCACAACGAGGAAACCTGGAAGCAACCTGAATTTCATGAATTACTTGCCAATGGCATCCTGTGGGCGGTAGGAGAAAAAGTGACCCAACTCCTTGCCGAGTATAAAATTCCTACTCCTCAATTTCAGGATGCTGAAATTCCTAATTACGAAAAACGTGACCCTGCACCTCGCTACCAATTACCTCTATCTCCTGAAGAGAGTATGAAATTGGTGCAATTACCTATTGAATTTGAGATGGAATTATTTGCCAGCGAACCCATGATCATCAATCCCATGGCGATGGCTTGGGACGAGCGAGGAAGACTGTTTGTAATCGAAACCGTAGATTATCCAAATGAGGTACGTACTGAGGGAGGTAACGATAGAATTAAAATCTTAGAAGATACAGATGGCGATGGCAAAGCTGATAAAGTCACTGTTTTTGCCGATAAATTGAATATCCCCACTTCAATCATGGCTGTCAATGGAGGAGTTTTGATTTCCATGGCCCCTGATTTTATTTTCCTCAAAGACACCGATGGAGATGATGTAGCTGATGTAAGAGAAGTGGTGATAACTGGCTGGGGCAAAAGCGATACTCACGCAGGTCCTTCTAATTTGAAGTATGGCTTCGATAATAAAATATGGGGTGTTTTAGGTTATTCCGGATTCAGAGGAGAAGTGGGTGGCCAAGCACATTCATTTGGTCAAGGTGTATATCGATTTGCTCCGGATGCAAGTAATTTGGAATACTTGGGTAATTCTTCTAATAATACCTGGGGATTAGGTTTTACAGAAGATTTTGAAACCTTCTTATCTACTGCCAATGGTCAGCATAGCGTGTATTTTTCTATGGCCAACAACTACCTGAAACGGCCTATCTTCCAAGGTTCTGCGAATACCGTACATGGCATCGATAGCCACTACGATATGCCACACCTCACTCCTTTCCTCCGTCAGGTAGACTGGTTTGGGGGCTATACTGCTGCTGCTGGACATAATTTTTACACGGCGCGTAGCTTTCCAGAATCCTATTGGAACCGTATAGCCTTTGTAGCAGAGCCAACAGGACGTGTACTCCACAAAGCAATGATTGCCCCAGATGGATCAAGCTACAAAGAAAAAAATGGCTTTAATATCTTAGCCAGCTCTGATGAATGGTTTTCACCGGTCCATGCAGAAGTTGGTCCAGATGGTGCGCTTTGGGTAGCAGATTGGTACAATTTCATCATTCAACACAACCCTACCCCGCGTGGCTTTGAAAATGGAGATGGCAATGCCTACATTAATCCACTTCGAGATAGCAAACACGGACGTATCTACAGAATTAGCTACAAAGGAGGCAAGGATGCCAAAACATTCGATTTGAAAGATGCCACACCTGCTAAGCTTATCGAAGCTTTAAAGAGCGATAACCTCTTCTGGAGAATGACAGCTCAACGTTTGATTGTAGAGCGAAAAGAAAAATCTATTCTTAGTGATCTGTATTCCCTTATTGGAAACCAGGATCAAGACAAAGTAGGTATCAACGGACCCGCAATCAATGCCCTGTGGGCGCTTCATGGTTTAGGAGAATTAACAGGGAAAAATCAAGAAGCTACTGATATAGTGTTGAAAGCACTCAATCATCCATCTGCAGCAGTACGTAAAAATGCGCTCCGCGTAATTCCACGAAATGAAACTACTTCCGAAGCAATTCTTACCAGCAACTTGTTGCGAGATCCTGATTTACATACGCGCAAAGAAGCTTTTTTAGCCCTTTCTGAAATGCCTACTTCTTCAGCTGCAGCAAAAATTTTGCTGGAGGAAGCAGAGGTAGAAGAAAATGGACAAGACGCATTCTTACCACAAGCTTTATTTGCAGCGGTATTGACTCATCCTTCAGAATTTGCTAAGCGAGATGCAAAAGCAGCAATTCAAGCTTCTGGCGAAAGTACTCTCCCACTTCCTGACCGAATCAGCAGGAGCTTGGTAGCTGAACAATATCCGTTGGATCAGCGAAACAGTATTTTATTCCCTCCAGATGTAACAGGAAAAGAGATTGGTGTACGAATTATCCTTTCTAAAGGGGACAACCCACTTGAGGGAGTTTTGATGGCTCAAGGCAATAATACAAACGGCTACAGCCTTTATATTTATCAGAATGCGCTCCATTTTGCGGTTGCTCAGCAGGATAGACTCACCATTATAAGTTCCAAAAAAGCCCTACCTACCACTCAATTTACAGTGGATGCTACTTTAATATCGGATGGCACCCTATCCCTTCAAATCAATGGAGAAGAAATCGCCAAAGGCAAAACGGATGGACTATTTACCCAGCCACTTAACCCTGATAAGGTTCGAGTGGGATCAAACGACAGTAAAAATGTAGTCGGCAAATACGAAGGTAACTGGTGGTTTGGAGGTAGATTAAGCAAAAGCTCGATACTTACTCTTAAGCAACCGGGTTCAGAATTGGCTCTTGTAGCAAGTTTGCCTACACCTACCACAACAAGTGGAACTACCACCATTAAATTGGGAGTAATTCCTCATGAAATGAAGTTTGACAAGCCTTCCTTTACAGTTCAGGCGGGCACACAGGTAACTATCGACTTTGAAAACCTAGATTTCATGCAACATAACCTGGTAATCGGTAAAAAAGGAAGCATGGAAGTGATTGGAAAAGCAGCAGATGAATTGGCTAAAAATCCAAAGGGAGCGGAACTAAACTATGTGCCTGAAATCCCAGAAGTGATTATTGCCACTGTGCTAGTTAGTCCCGAAGGCAAGGAAACGCTAGTGTTTACCGCCCCAACAGAGCCTGGAGAGTATCCATTTATATGTACCGTGCCTGGTCACTGGAGAATCATGAATGGCATCATGGTCGTAAGGAAGTAAACCATGGCATTGGATGTAACTTTTGGGGTAAGTACCTGGCTTTGGACTTCCCCATTTAATCGAGAGACGATTGCTTTGTTTCCGAAGATAAAAAACTTTGGCTACGATGCGGTCGAAATCCCTGTGGAAGATCCTTCCTTGATTGACTTACATCTCGTAAAAAAGGCGTTGGCCGACCAAGAACTAAAGGCAATCATTTGCGGAGCCTTTGGGCCCAGCAGGGATTTGACGCATGATGATCCAGCATTTCACCAGACTTGCTTTACCTACTTGGATGCTTGTTTGGAGATCGCCAGCGAACTGGGATCAGGTTTTGTGGCGGGCCCCATGTATTCGGCTGTAGGAAAGGCAAGACTTGTGTCTCCTGAACAGAGAAAGGTCGAATGGGATCTTGCTGTAACAAATCTCAGGAAAGTTTGCCGTCGTGCAGGGGTATTTGGGCTAGACTTGGCGATTGAGACACTTAATCGATTTGAAACAGACCTCATCAATACGGCCGAAGATCTGATGCGCTTGATTGATGACATCAATGAACCTCAAGCAAAAGCAGTCCTAGATGGCTTTCACCTCAATATCGAAGAACCTGACTTGGAGTCAGCAATTCGTCGTGTGGGTGATAAATTGATCCATGTACAGGTTTCGGAAAATTACCGAGGCACTCCGGGTACTGGACAAACAAATTGGGCCGCATGGAAACGAGGCCTCGAAGCCATTAATTACCAGGGTACGATCTCCATCGAAAGCTTTACTCCTCAAGTAAAAGAGCTTGCAGGCGCTGTGTGCATCTGGAAACCCTTGGTTCCGAGTCAGGATGGATTTGCTAAGGAGGGCCTTAAATTTCTCAAAAAATGGGCTTCCGAATAAAGCGAGTCCAATACGTTTGAACTAGAACTAATATAAAATACTTCTTTTTTAACCCAACATACATTTTCACTCACATGAGCAAAAGACCATTCAATATTGCGATCATCGGTTTAGGTTTTGGTGCAGAGTTTATCCCCATTTACCAAAAGCATCCCTTGGCAAACATGTATGCGATATGCCAAAGAAATCAAGAGAAAGCAGATGAAATTGGCAAAGCCTTTGGTATCGAAAAGGTATATACCGATTACGATGAATTGTTAAAGGATCCCAACATTGATGCGGTCCATATTAATACGCCTATTCAAAATCATGCAGAGCAATCCATCAAAGCATTGAAGGCAGGAAAACATGTAGCTTGTACTGTTCCTATGGCTACGACGGTGGATGAATGCCGACAGATCGTCGAATTGACGAAATCCACTGGTTTGACTTACATGATGATGGAGACGGTCATCTACAGCCGGGAATTCTTGTTTGTTAAGGAAATGTATGAGAAAGGTGAATTAGGAAAAATCCAGTTTCTCCGCGCCTCCCACCAACAAGAAATGGCGGGCTGGCCAGGGTACTGGGAAGGCCTCCCTCCTATGCACTATGCCACCCACTGCGTAGGACCTGTATTGGCCTTGCCGAAAGGTCAGGCGGAATACGTTTCTTGCTTGGGATCAGGTAAGATTGATGAAGCCTTGATTCCCAAATATGGATCACCTTTCGCCATCGAAACTTGCCATATCAAACTCAAGGACTCGGATTTAGCGGCTGAGGTTACGCGTTCTCTGTTCAATACCGCTCGACAGTACCGTGAGAGCTTTGATGTGTATGGTTCCAAAAAATCCTTTGAATGGACCCTTGTGGAGCACGAGGATTCGGTAATTCATACGGGTGAAGTGCCGGAGCGGGTAAAAATCCCAGATTATGCACACCTGCTTCCTGCCGAAATTGCATCCTTTACTCAGCAAGGGGTATACGATTCAGATGATAACCAGCACCTATCCTTTATTCAAGGTTCAGGTCACGGAGGATCACATCCCCACCTGGTGCATGAGTTTCTTACAGCACTTACGGAAGGAAGATCCCCCTACCCCAATGCTGCCCAGTCGGCCAACATTACCTGTGTGGGAATCCTGGCACACGAATCTGCCATGGAAGGAGGAAAAATTAAGTACTTACCAGAGTTTACACTCGGTTAAAATCAAAAGGCCTGAATTTGTTCAGGCCTTTTTTCTTCTTTACAGCAACGGTATTTTAGTAGGTAAGTTTTACCGCACCTTTTTAATTGAATTTTTTCCTAGTTTGTAAACCATATTCCACACCGATCCTAAGGCTGATTTTTTTGGATTAGGATTTTTCCCTTCCCCCATTAAATGGAGTTGATCCGTGTACCAAATGATTTCCAAAGGGAAGGTTTTATCCAAAAATTTCCAACCTGTAGTCAAAGGCTTTACCTGGCTTGTCACCGTTGCACTAGAAAGTAACTGGTTTGGGAAATCCGGTTGAATCGCCAGTGACCGTGCCACTCCGATGACATCACAAGCCCCTGAAGCCAAAGCTGCATTCATGCCCTCTGCTGATCGGAAACCTCCGGTAAGCATCAGTGGACAGCTTACCTGCTTTCGAACATCTTCACAATAAGTCAAAAAATAGGCCTCTCGCGTCTTGGTAGACTCTTTTTGCGAAGCGCCCATCATGGCTGGCGCTTCGTAGGTTCCACCTGAGATTTCAATTAAATCCATCCCCAGCTCACTCAAGTGCTGGACCACTTCCCTAGAATCCTCTTGGGTAAATCCACCTTTTTGAAAGTCAGCAGAGTTTAACTTGATGCCAATAGGAAATGAATCCCCTACTTCTTTTCGAATCGCCAAGTAAACTTCTTTGACAAAGCGCATGCGATTTTCAAGGCTACCACCCCAGCGGTCTTCCCGTTGGTTGTGTGTCGGTGATAAGAATTGACTGACTAAATAGCCATGTGCACCATGGATTTGTACTCCGGTAAAGCCACTTTCCTTGCAGACTTTTGCCGCGTATGCAAACCTTGCGATGAGATCTAGAATCTCCTCTTCCAAAAGTGCTCGAGGGGTATTGAATAAACGATCCAAAGGCTTTTTCAACGGTATAGCTGAGGGTGCTACAGGTTCTTTACTTAGAAACTTAGGGGATTGCTTTCCAGGATGATTGAGCTGCACCCAGATATGTGTTCCATCCTTTTTTCCTGCTGCTGCCCAAAGTGGGAGATTTGAATCTTTAATCCCTTGTTCAATGACCACATTGTGTGCTTCCCCCAAGGCAAATCGATCTACCATCACATTGCCCGTAATCAAGAGTCCTATACCCCCTTCTGCCCATCTGGCATACAATCTGTTAAACTTCTCATTGGAAGTATATCCACGTGAGCCCATGTTTTCACTCATGGCGGACTTGCCTAAGCGATTTTTAAGAACGGCACCACAAGGAAGTTGAAGAACTTCAGTTAAGTTGGAAGACATGGCTAATTTGGTTGGTATGGTAATTAAAGCGACCAAGGAAGAGGAACTAGTGATCTACTAATCTACTACTAATATAGTTCCGTACGTATAAGCTTGTATGCGTTTAGCAAAGATTCAGACAGCCTATGTTTGAGAATTTTGAACAAAAAAGGAGCTACATTTCTGTAACTCCTTTATTCATTATGAGCCCCTTGCCGGGATCGAACCAGCGACCTACTGATTACAAGTCAGTTGCTCTACCAGCTGAGCTAAAGAGGCAATACTTTATGGTGGTGCAAATATAGAAGGATTGACCTATTAGACCAAAAGCACTACGCATATTTTTTAAGTTTCACGTTATCTTTCAGATTGTGAGGACCTAAAAATTAAAATTCCTTCAGTATGGTCAGCTTTTTCTTCAGTTTATCGATCTCTTCTTCTGCTTTTTGAATTTTTACATCAAACTGCTCCCTTAATTTATCAGCTGTCTTAGATGCAGCAAAGAAGTCGAGATTGTTTCGCCATAAGGTAATACTATTTTCAAGGTCAGTAATCTGCTTTCGAATACCATGTTCCTTTTTATTCAACGTTTTAACTGAATTTGGATCGGAATGAAGTCTATTCAGATTTAATCTGAACAAGAAATCTTCTTTATTAGCTCCTTTTTCCCCAAGTGCATCTAAACACGCATCAACTGCTTCTTTGAATTTTGCTTGAACTTCTTTGATGTTCTTCCTTGGCACAAACCCTAGTGCATTGAATTCATTAACCAGGTCACTCAATTGATTTTCATCCAAACCAGCATCCACAGATTTTAACGCATGAATTTGGTCAATAATTGCTAATTTTTTTGTCAAATTTAACTCAAACTCTGTGTTCGATTCCTTTGAGGATTTTCGTCTATTCTCAAAAAATGTGTCACAGGCCTCTTTAAATTTTTTATACAAAGCATCCCGCTGCTTTTCTGGAGTGGGCCCTAACTTCTTCCAATCTTGTTGTAACTTAACAAATTGATTAGAAGTAGTTTGCCAGTTAGTATTTTCTTGTAATTCTTGCGCTTTCGCAATCAATTCTTCTGCTTTCTTTTGATTAGTAGCGCGTATGTCATCGAGTTCTTTGAAGAAAAGATTCTTGTTGTGAAAAAACTGCTTGAATAATGACCAAAATGCCTTATTAATCTCTTTGCTAGATTCCTTAGGCAAAGGCCCAACTTTTTCCCAAGCTTTTTGAAGTTCTAATATTTCTTTTGTTTTTGAATTCCAATCTTTAATCCGATCTGCCTTAAATTCACCAAAAGGGGTTAAAATTAGAATTAATGCCTCCTTTTCTTCCAAATTCTTTTTAATCACATCTTTTTGACCTTCAAAGAATTCTTTCCTTCTATCGTAAATTGCATCAGAAGCAGATTTAAATCGCTGCCATACTTGCTCTTGCTCTTCTCTTGGAACAGGTCCTAAATGCTTAAACTCTTCATGAAGCTCATTCAATTGCTGAATTGCATCTTTCAAATCTTCTAATTGAACTAAAGATTCTGCTTTTTCACAAAGTTCTAATTTGCTTTCCAGATTTTTCTTTCGATCTAATTCTTTCAATTCAAAATAGATACTCCTATTGTCATAGAAGCGATCCATCAACGCATTAAAGCTAGCCCAAAGATTCCTGCTTTGTGATAAAGGCACTGGACCAATGGATTTCCAAGAATCTTGAATGGCTTTTACAGCTGCCATACTCAAGGTAGTCTCCTCTCCATCTACTAATTCTCTTAATCTATTTAGCAACTCTGTTTTAGCAACTAGATTTTTTTCTTTTTGCTTTTCTGCTTCTTTTCGTAAAGCATAGACTTGTTTTTTAAAGTCATTAACTAGTGCGTTGAACTCTTTATCAATCGGGGAACTTCTAAATTCAAAATCATCTGAAATTCCACCTTCCCCTAAAAATTGCTGCAAATCTTCCTCGCGCTCTTTGTGAGAGAGCTCATCAAATGAATTTTTAATTTCCTGTATTATTTTATCTGATTTAAGGGCATTGGGAGAATTTATTTTCTCCTTAACCAAGTCAAGCAGTTGAGCCTTGCTTCGTCCAGAAAGATCAAGAGGCACAGGTTCTTCTTCAACTGAAGATTCTTCTTCAACTTCAGATTCTTCTGAATCCACAATTTCCTCATCCACAATTGATTCAGAAGGAATATCCACTTCAATTTCAATAGCTTTTTCAGCAATTTCTTCAGTTACCTGAATCTCTTGGTTTTCCCCCTGTGCCAAATCGACAACTTCCTCTTCCTTCGAAGTTTCAATTTCATTGGTAGTTAGCTCAATACCTTCCACTACATTTTCTGAAGTTTGGGTCACCTTATCCTCCTCGGATATTTCTTTACTTTTCTTATTCATAAAAAACTACACTAATACAAATCATTACAGTCAAAGGTAGGGATTTTGGCTAATTTAATCGTGGGTCAATCGGATAATTTGCTTGAAATTGAAACTCTCCACCCATATTCCTCATTAAGGTTTTCCAAATTTGTGCATCAGATAAATGGATGATTGCTTCATCAAGATAATCTGGATACACAATCCATGCTCCCTCATTTAATTCCTGTGACAATTGCCCTACTTCCCAGCCACTATATCCAAGAAAAAAGAAAACCTGATTAATTGGAAGAGATTGGTCCTGAATCTTTTGAATTAACTCATTAAAATCGCCACCCCACCAAACATCCTTGCCTACCAAAGTGCTATCCTTTACCACTTGATTGCCAAAATAAATAAAGTGGAGCGTATCTTGAGCTACAGGTCCTCCTAAATAAACCTCCCTGTTGTAAGGAGCAATTCCTTCCACCAAATCTTCAATTTGAAGAATAGTAGGTTTATTTAAAATAAAACCCACGCTACCTGCATCTCCATGTTCACATAGGAGAAGAACTGTTCGAATGAAATTTGAATCTTGTAAAAAGGGTTCAGACAACAATATGTTTCCTGGTTTCGGAGTGGAAATCCTATCTTTGGACATAGGCAAGAATTAGGTTTAGATTAGTTAAATTTAATTTTTGAAGCCAATTCCACAAAGGAATGACACCTTTATTCCCAAATTCAAATGAAACTCGCGGACATTAGAAAAGAATACAGCTTAAAATCAATGGAAATTGAATCAGTGGAATTAAATCCACTACTTCAATTCAAAAAATGGATGGCTGAAGCCATTAAGGCCGAAGCACTAGAACCAAACGCGATGTGCTTATCAACTCTTGGAGAGGACGGATTTCCTAATGCAAGAATAGTGCTACTTAAAGACTTAGATGAGGGGTTTGTTTTTTTTACAAATTATCAAAGTAGAAAAGGAATTGAATTAGAAAAGCATTCCAAAGCTTCACTTACTTTTTTTTGGCCTGAAATTGAACGCCAAGTTCGAGTAATGGGTAATGTCACAAAAATAAGTACGGAACAATCTGATGCCTATTTTTTATCCAGGCCATATAGTTCCCAGATAGGCGCTTGGGCATCTCCTCAAAGTCAAGAGATTTCTGGGAGAGAAATTCTAGATTCCCTACAAACTGAAGTGGAAAAGAAATTTTTGGAATCCCCAATTACAAGACCTCCTCACTGGGGAGGATACCGTCTGCTTCCGCATCGAATAGAATTCTGGCAAGGTAGACCAAGCCGTTTACACGACCGATTGTGTTTCGATAAAGAGGGTTCTTCAGATTGGAAGGTCAGAAGATTGGCACCCTAATTACTTAAGATCAAAAAGATTGGACACGCCAATATATCGCTCCACAGTAAATCCCTCAGCATATTTGACATTGATTCGATGGCCTAATTCTCTCGCTCTTGCTTCTATAAATGGCAAAAATTCTGGAGATGAAATAAAGCTTGCGGGTTCTTGGCTACTTGGATTATAAAATTGAGATCCAAAAGCTGCAATACTTTTTATTTTTAATTCCCAAAAATCTGAAATATCCACGATGAAGTCCGGCTCTATGTAATTGTTTTGAATATAGTGGTAAACAAATTTTGGTCTCCAAGGAGATTGCACTATTCCATCCTGAAATGTTTCAATTTTCGCTAAACCACTCATAAAGCAGGCATTACTTGCCAAAGAAGATCCTTTACCATGGTCCGGATGTCGGTCATTGATAGCATTAGCAAGGACTATTTCAGGTTGGTATTTACGAATCGCCTGAATTAATTTCAATTGATGCTCTTCATCATCTCGAAAAAAAACATCCTGGAATCCCAAATTCTCTCGAATAGTAAGCCCTAAAATCTTGGCTGCATTTTCCGCTTCTTGAAGGCGAATTTCAGGGGTTCCTCGAGTACCCATTTCTCCTTGAGTAAAGTCCACAATGCCCACCTTATTTCCTTGAGCTATTTGAGCAGCAATAGTTCCAGAACAACCCAATTCAGCATCATCTGGATGTGCGGCAAAAACTAGAACATCTAATTTTGTCATGAGATTCAATTTATTTGACACGTAAATTCTGACCTATTCTCAAAATAGAGCGACTTGAAATCCCATTTAACCGAGTGATTTGGGATACAGATACACCATATCGTCTTGCTATAGACCCTAAATTATCCCCTCGTTTTACTCGATGGTAGGCAGCTGCTCTCGCCTTTGCTATGTGGCTAAATAATTCTTTATTAACCAGTAACTCTTGTTTAATCAGTTGAGATTTTTCAAAATCATAAACAATTTCTGGATCAAAAACCAAGCCTTTGTAGCGTAACTCAAAGTGTAAGTGTGGCCCTGTGCTTCGTCCAGTAGACCCCCCCTTTCCAAGTAGATCTCCCGCTTGTAGCTCAGTACCCACCTCCATAATATGTTTGGATAAATGGCCATATAGTGTCTCCAACCCATTTTTGTGCCTTACTACATAGTAATATCCATAGCCATACCTATCATAAGAGCGAGCACGAATGATTCCGTCAAAAGCAGTATATACCGCATCGCCAGTATTTAAGTCCAAATCTATTCCAGGGTGTATCCTTCCCCATCGTGGGCCAAATCGAGAATTTACAAGTATTTCCGTAAGTGGCATGCTCCAGCCTTGCCCCAATCGAATGTCGTACAATTTTAAAAGTAAACTATCTTGAAATTCCCGAATATCAATATTGTAGATATCCACCTTTTTGGTGTCCCAATTTGAAAAATACTCAAAGGCAGTTATCCAAACATTATCTATTTGGACCTGATCAGAAACTTGAATTAATTCATTAGTAGGAGCCCAATCCAATGTAAATGGGTCTTCACTTATAATGGACCGAATACGCTCTAAATCAACTGAATTTTGAAACAAGAGGGAATCCGTTTGACTAGAAAGATTCTTTAAATAACTTACTTCATCAAACTGCCTAAGCTCAATATTAATTCGATCTGTAGAAGAATTATTTTTTGAGGTATTCTTTTTGATGATTTTTGGAAACCCTTTGGTAAACTCTTTAAAATCAAAACTCTTCTTCTCGTTTAAAGTGGAACCACCTTTGTAAAAAGTACTATCATTATTTGTCACCACTTGGGCGTGCCCAACACTTAGGCAGACGCTTAGTTGACCTATAAAGAAAATGAGAAGAATTAAGCTCTTCATTGTGATTTTTAGTGAATTTCTAAGGCTGCTAAGTAGCGTTCAGCATCTAATGCAGCCATACAGCCTGTTCCAGCAGCAGTTACAGCCTGCCTATATACATTGTCTTGAGCATCACCACAAGCAAAAACACCAGCTATGTTAGTTTTTGAAGTTCCAGGTATCGTTTGAATATAGCCAGCAGCATCCATCGAAATAAAATTTTTAAAGATCTCGGTATTCGGCTGATGACCTATAGCAACAAAGAAGCCAGAAATTGGGATTTCAGAAATTTCATTTGTTTTTGAATTAATAATTCGCATTCCAGTGACTTCCTGGTCTCCCAAAATTTCTTGGGTTTCCGTATTCCAAAGAATTTCAATCTTTGGATTATTCTTAACTCGATTCTGCATAATCTGAGAGGCTCTCATTTCATCCCGACGAATGATCATATAAACCTTTGAACAGATATTTGCTAAATAAGAGGCTTCTTCACAAGCTGTATCCCCAGCGCCTACAATAGCCACTTCTTGGCCTCTAAAAAAAAATCCATCACAAACGGCACAAGCAGAAACTCCTCTTCCATTTAGGCGTGTTTCACTTTCCAATCCCAACCATTTGGCAGAAGCACCTGTACTAATAATCACAGTATCAGCTAAAATCGTTTTCTGATCATCCACTACTATTCGATGTGGCTGCGCATTAAAATCAACTTGAGTCACCAAACCATAACGAACCTGAGTACCAAATCGCTCCGCCTGCTTTCTAAAATCTTCCATCATTTCAGGACCCATAATACCCTCTGGATATCCCGGGTAATTTTCTACATCTGTGGTAATAGTCAATTGTCCACCAGGTTGTCCTCCTGTATACAATACAGGGTTCATACCGGCTCTAGCGGCATAAATAGCGGCAGTATAGCCTGCTGGTCCTGATCCTATGATCAACACTTTTACTTGTTCCATCTCTTGATTCTTGACTTAAATAATTTGTGCACTAAAATTTGATATCTATTACTCCAGAAATCCAATTGTAAAATTTAGAAAGGAAAATCATTTCAACTTCCTAAAAATCAAAAAGGGGGCAAAAGCCCCCCGTAATGAAATTATCCCAAATATGGTTTGAGGGTTTTGCTACGCGAGGTATGCCTCAATCTTCGGATTGCTTTTTCTTTTATTTGTCTAACACGTTCTCGGGTAAGATTAAACTTCTCGCCAATCTCTTCCAAGGTCATAGCATGCTCTCCATTCAATCCAAAATAAAGTGTGATTACATCCGCTTCTCTTGAAGTAAGAGTTGAAAGAGCGCGTTGAACTTCCTTTCGGAGTGAGTCATTCATCAACCCATCGTCAGGCTTTTCATCGCCGTCATTTTCTAAAACATCCAGTAGGCTATTTTCTTCGCCTTGGACGAATGGTGCATCCATAGAAACGTGTCGACCAGAAATCTTCATCGTATCAACCACCTCAGAAGCAGATACTTCGAGTACTTCAGCTAATTCTTCAGGGGAAGGCTCACGCTCAAATTTTTGCTCCAATTCACTAAATGTCTTTGATATCTTATTTAAAGAACCTACTCGATTTAGAGGCAATCGAACAATACGTGATTGTTCAGCTAGTGCTTGAAGAATCGATTGTCTAATCCACCAAACCGCATAAGAAATAAACTTAAAACCACGCGTTTCGTCAAATCGTTGTGCTGCTTTAATCAAACCCAGGTTTCCCTCGTTGATCAAATCACCTAGTGATAAGCCTTGATTTTGATATTGCTTAGCTACAGAAACCACAAATCGAAGGTTGGCTTTAGTCAGTTTTTCCAAGGCAAGTTGATCCCCTTCTCGGATTCTTTTGGCCAAAACAACCTCTTCATCGGCCGTCAACAGATCTACTTTTCCGATCTCTTGCAAGTATTTGTCAAGAGATTGTGATTCTCTGTTCGTAATCTGTTTGCTAATTTTTAGCTGCCTCATTCAGGATGAATTATTAGGTATATGTTAAACTTAATCGTTCTTAGGATAACAGTCAGGTAGGAATTAGACGTTTGATACTGGTTTTTCTGGTTTAGGAAGTAAAGCCTTTCTAGACAATTTGAACTTACCTGTTTTCTTGTCCACATCAATCAATTTCACCGTAATTTCTTCTCCAGGTTCCAACACCCCATCCATACTTTCTAGACGGTCCCATTTAATCTCGGATATATGAAGTAAACCATCTTTACCAGGCATAAATTCCACAAATGCACCAAAGGCTTGAATATTTTTCACCTTACCAGTATAAACTTCACCAATTTCTGGTTGCGCTACAATCGCTTTTACACGTCGAATTGCAGCATCCATGTTGTTCTGATTTGCTGAATAAATACTGATCTTTCCTTGGTTTTCAATTTCTTCAATCACCACAGTTGTTGACGTGTCTTTCTGGATTTCTTGAATTACCTTCCCTCCAGGGCCAATGACTGCACCAATCAATTCCTTTGGAATCCACATTAAGAATGAACGCGGGGTATGTGGCTTAAGTTCCGTTTTTGGAGTAGCTAAAGTCTTGGATATTTCTTCTAGAATATGAAGTCTACCCTTTTTCGCTTGGTACAAAGCTTCTTTTAAAACAGAGTAATCTAAGCCCTCTACTTTCAAATCCATTTGGCATGCTGTAATGCCCTTTGCAGTTCCTGTAACCTTAAAGTCCATGTCCCCAAGGTGATCTTCATCTCCCAGGATATCAGAAAGTATTGCATACTTGCCAGTTTTTGAATCAGAAATCATCCCCATCGCAATTCCTGTCACTGGAGAAGAAATCTGAACACCTGCATCCATTAATGCCAAAGAGCCAGCACATACGGTAGCCATTGAAGACGATCCATTGGATTCTAAAATGTCAGAAACAATACGAATCGTGTATGGATTTTCAGCATCTGCAGGAAGTACTTTTTTCAATGCACGCATGGCTAAGTTACCATGCCCCACTTCCCTTCTACCTACACCTCTATTAGGTTTT
>Ga0222714_10002835_pt1 | contig 18045 bp, 16 predicted proteins | sample C33_3DmetaG_FD_165048 | JGI IMG/M metagenome (GOLD analysis project Ga0222714, IMG submission 165048) | Estuarine water microbial communities from San Francisco Bay, California, United States - C33_3D | ecosystem: Environmental > Aquatic > Marine > Unclassified | place: USA: California...
GCGCGCGGATGAGCCTGGCGAATGGAACGCAACCTTGGACGACGGATCGCGGCGCGTGAAACGGGGAAGGTGAAGACACGAAGCGTTGAACGCAAAGCTCTGTGATGCGCGCGCGGACCGTGCGTGACGTGGAGAACTTCGCGCGTCGCGGTGCGTGCGGCGTGCGGAATAGTGCCGACGCGACGCGCGTCGGCGCACCGTTGGATGCGATCGATCGATCGCGTCGATCGATCGCGTCCATCGAGTCGAGTCGATCGAGTCGATCGATCGCGTCCATCGATCGCGCGTCGCGTTCGATCGACTCGATCGCGCGTCGCATGCGGGGGTGCCCAGTGGGTGCGCGTCGTACCTGATCACGATCGGTCGATGGATCTCATCAGGGGGGAACCAAAAACGACGACCGACCCGAATCTCGCGATCGATCGCATCCATCGATCGTGGACCGCACGCGTTCGTGGGCGAGGGGGGGGACGACGTCCCTGGTCGCGACTCGCCGATGCGAAAAAATCACGACGTCCAAAACGGGTGCGACGATGTCCAGGGGTCCTGGGGTCTGGGGTCTGGGGTCCGATCGATCGCGCGCGGCGCATCGATCGATATCGCGCATCGATGGACGACGCGCGCGATCGATGCGAGTGATCGATCGATCGGATGCGAATCGATCGGCAGTCGACGACGCCATTCAATGCCGGCGCTGACGACGACGACGACGACGACGAGGGCGGCGGTGGTTGGGATTGCCTCGCGCGTCACTCGCGCGGTACGCACGTCGCGCGCGCGCGTGATGACGAACGCCGCGGCGTCGTCTGCGCCGGCGCCGGCGTCGAACGCGTACCTGTTGCTCACGCTGCACTACGTCGATGGGATGATGGAGAAGCGCGGACCGCATCGCGAGGCGCATCTCGCGGGGGCGCAGCGGGGGTACGATGATGGTACGATTGTCATGGCGGGGGCGTTGCTTGATCCCGTCGATGCTGGGGTGTTTGTGTTTAAGAATGTGGATGAGGCGCACGTGAAGGCGTTCGTGGAGGCGGACGCGTATTACGTCGCCGGGTTGGTGCCGAGGTATACGATTCGTCCGTGGATGGTCGTGGTTGGGAATTAATGATGATGTTATTAGTGGGTGTGGGTGGAATGTTTTGTGATGAAAGTATGACATTTTTTGTTTACGCGCGTGTGTGTGTGTGTGTACAAGGCTGTGGAATCGTAAAGAATAATATAAAGCGCGCCGCGCAAAGCCTCCTAAAAGCTTCTCCTAAAAGTTGTCGAAACCGCTCGCGTCGCCCTCGATAATTTGACGCAACGACAGCAACACGAAGCCAATTCCGAATAATGCGCCAAGGTTGACAAAGGAAAACAGTAACCTGCTCTTTCGTGGAGTAAAGCCGAGGTTTAAGGATGTCAAGACGCCCTTGGCCGCGGCGCCGACGACGTCTTTGCGCTTCTTCGCATCCGTCATGGCGAGTAATTTCAACGCCAACGTAGGATGAGTGTAGAGCATGATGTTGGCCAAATCGAATTCGTTCATATCCTTCAAGTCGTCTTTCGAAAAGTCTGTCAAACCGATAGCCTCCATGTAATACGGATCAACCTTGTTCAACGTCGTCATGACATCCATAACGCCCGCGGCGTTGGCGGCGTCCACCTTCTTCGCCGCCGCGTCATCGGCGCCAGCATCATCCTCGATCGGTACAGCATCTACGATGACGTAAGGTTCAGTTTGTGCCACGCGAAGCACCTTGAATCGTTTCTGTCCTTTGGCGACGACGGCGAGGAGCTTACCGTCGACGACGACGTCGTGCGCGCAGATATCCATCATCGTCCCTACGCCCGCGATGCGCCCATCGATCCCGCGGTACACAGCCCCGAACGCGTTCGTCTGCTCGAATGAATCTTCCGGTAAACGTCCGTAGCCTGGGACGATGTCGAACATTCGATCGCCACTCTCGTACGCGTCGATGACGCGTGAGCCATTCAGGTTGATCTTCTTGCGACCATCTACGCCCTCTAAAACCCCTCGAAGCTTGAATCCAGCCTCATCGGTATCTTCAAACCCATCAATCGCGCCATTCTTGGTGCCCGGGATGAGCTTGGAGAACAACGTCAGCCATCGCGGCTCGAATAAATTCAGTCTAACGTACGAGCCCGGGACGGCGACGAATGGATACGGAATGACTGGTACTTGGAATTCCCCAGGCTGTCGAACAATCTCCTTGCCTTCTTCCACCGCTCCATTCACTGCCTTGAACTCCTTCGCGTCATCGTCATCGAGCACCACGAATCGCTCGCCAGTAACCTTATCAAACACCTCCTGCGGAAGCTTAAACCACTTTGTGTCGTCGCTCAAATTGTACCCGCTAAACGTCTTCTCAAACGGCGAGTCCAAAAATCCCAACGGCACGTCCAAGAACACCGCTTGCAATCTCTGAATCCGCGTCGTCATCGCATCACCCTTCTTAAAAGCCTTCTCTCGCGCGCTCCGTTGCTCTTTCGACGCGCGTTCCTTCGCTTGCGCCTCGGCGCGCTTGGCATCCGCAGCCTCCGCCTCGGCGCGCGCCTTAGCCTCAGCTTCATCCTCCCCAAGCAACGCGCTGAGCGACGCCAACGAATCCTCCGCCTTAATCTTCGTCGTCGTCGTCGTCGTCGTCGTCGTCGTCGTCGCCGACGCCTTGGCGCCCCCATCGCCGTCCTCGCCGCTCTCCACCGTCGCCGTGTTCGACGACGTCTTGCGCCCGAACGTGTCCCACCACGCGCGCGTGCGCACCGTCGCCGCCCCCCGTCGCGCCGACACCGCCGACGACGACGACGACGAGAGCGTCGACGATAACGCGCGCGACGACGCGCGCGAGCGCACCGTCGCGGGCGCGAACGAGGGCATCGAGTGCGTCGTCATGCGTCGGTGCCGTCGCGGCGAACAGTGACGTCATATTTATCCGCGGACACAGGCACAAGGCGTCGAGCTCAAGGTCGCAGACGCGCGAGAATCGCGCGCGCGGCGGCGAAAGGCGCGCGATGGGGAAGATTAAAGAGTATTTTATCGCGCAAGGCATCGAGGCGGGGGATATTCCCAAGGCGTTCGTGTGCGTGTGCGATGTGATTGGTGCGCGCGCGGTGGATGTGTCGGTTGCGGTGTTGCGGTTGAGTGCGGTTGATGCGTGACTGACGATGTGGTGCGTGCGCGCGCGTAGTTTTCATGAGGTGATAAGTGTGGCGTTTGCGGCGTCGACATGGGTGATGTGCTACGCGTTGCAGCCGTCGTTGACGTTGGCTAGGCCGCTGCGCGCGTTGCCGCTGGCGGAGCGCGCGGCGCCCGTGTTCAAAAGGACGCTCGAAATCGCGGCGGCACAGACGGTGAAGATGACCAAGCGCGTGCCGATGTTAGTGAAGGCTAATCCTGAACGGTTGACGCTTGGGTTGGCGGAAAGTTTGATGTTTCGTGGGGCGATAAAGCCAATCACGTTTGGCGGGAAACTCTTCTTGTCGTACAAGTTTGTGCAGTGGACCAAGAGAAAAAGTCGACCAGTGCGCGCGGCATCGTTAACGTTGAGCGCGCGTGAACGGGAGCGGGGACAGCACGCGATGTTGGTGACTGCGTGAGCGCGCGCGTGTCGTAGTATGTATAGAGTTTAGCGGCGTCAGAAGATATGATGAAAGATATTATAAACAATTCTTCTCTAGCGTCCGCGAAAGTTTCTGAAGGATTCAGCCGCTGTGGACGTCGTCTCAGACTTCAAACTCACGTCGCGAACGTCTTCTAGTTGTTCTTGAAGCACCTGAATGGCTAGGTTTTTCCACACGTCACCAGCGGCGTTCTCGGCGCCCGAAGGCACGAAATCAAACGCCATGCGAAACAGCACGCGCGTGGACCCGGGCGTAGTGGGCAGGCACACGTGTAGCTGCTCGACGCATCCCATCGGGGTATCGCCTCCGATGCGAGGCTTCAAAGCAATCGTACTCGAAATCACACACGACGGCTTGAACACCACGCTTTGCGGCACTGGATCATATCCCACGCGCAAGATTTTGGAAATCGCCTTCGTCGCGTCGATGGCTTGAAATCTCCCCGCGCCACGGTTCAAAATCCCCACTGGCTCTCGACGTGCGCGTTCAGTAATATCAAGCAGGCGCTCTACGACGACTTGACTATCTAAATCCACGTCAGCCGTGACTTCAGCCATGGTCACAAACCCCTCTCGCGGGGTAAACATCCCCGGCCCGTTGGCTTCGTACACGTCTTCGTCCCAAGACGCCTCAGCGCCTCCGCTCGCGGCTGCCGCGCCATCGTCACCCATACCAATAAAATCCCTCGGATCGCTCGCACCCGGCCACACGAACACCATACCATCCCGTTCAATCACTCGCAAATCATTCACCACGACATCCTTTAAAAACTTACACGACGGCATCTTCACGCACGCTCCGCCCGTCGTGTACTCCCACCCGTGATACGGGCACTGTATGCGCCCTTCCACCACCTTCCCCAGGCTCAGGGGACACGCACGGTGCGCGCATTCATCTTTCACGCACCCTAACTCCCCGTCTTCGCCTCTGAACAACACCCAGGGCACGTTGAATAAATCAAACGTCGCCATCGACGTCTTATCCCGCACGTCGCGCGCGAACGCCACTGGAAACCAATAGTCCCGCGCATCTCTTCCCTTCGTTCTCCTCGTCGACGTCATCCACGACGACGACGCCGACGACGTACTCGCCGACGACGTACTCGCCGCACCCATCGCGCTCTCCCCATCCTCCACGACCGCGCGCGCGCGCGCGAACGACGCCCCGCGCATCATCGCCACCGCGCGATCGCTCGCGCGCGGATGCGCCGTCGCGCCACCCATCGCGCGACCGCCGCGATGCTGCGCGCGCGCGAAAGACACCGACGACGTCGCCGTCGCCGTCGTCGTCGCTGACGCGTGCACCGTCGTCATCCCGCCCGTCGTCGCGCGACGCACACTCGCGCGTTCGGCGGTCGATCGCGCGCGCCCGCACCTGTCCCGCGCGCGTGCGTCTACACACCCTTACACGCGCCCACAGTACGAGGACGCGCGCGCGATCTCGGTGTTTATCGGTCGAGTCACCCGCGACCGCGCGCGAAATCACCACACATGGTCTGAGATACGCCTCCAAAGCGCATATCGCCGCCGATGGGTGTGGATAAGTGGTTTAGCGCGCGAGAGAGACTTACCCCTCGGACGTGGTTATGATTGGTCGTTTGGGTGTATACGGACGCACTCGTGGCGGTTTGGTTCCCTCGCGCGGGTGTGGATAGAATCCGCGGATCGCCGTCGACGTCGCCGGCGGTGGCGCGCCGCGACGCGACGACACTTCGCGTCGCGTCTCGCATCGCACGCAGAACTCTATTTCTTTCCTCCCAATCGCACGTCATGCACTCCGTGTCCTTCGCGTCTCGCGTGTCCAACGCGCGCGCGTTCACCGTCAAGCCGTCGCGCGCCGCGGTCAAGTCGTCGCGCACCGCGGTGCAAACGCGCGCCGGGTCGTTGATTGAAACCGCGCGCGCGAACGGTTTGAACGCCTTCGCCGACGCCGTCGATGCCGCTGGTTTATCTGCGACGTTGTCCGCGGGCACGTACACGGTGTTCGCGCCGAACGACGAGGCGATGAAGGCGTTCTGCGTGCGTTCTGCGAGTGGCACCCACTCGATCGAGGATGTGTTGAAGTTTCATTGCATCAAGGGGAAGATTCAAGGCAAGCACGTGACCAACTACCCGCTCATTATGACTCTCGAAGGGACGAAGATTGCGATTGATTCTAAGACGTTTAAGGCTGAGGGTAAGATTGAGGTTGGTGCGCCGCCGCAAGGGACGCAAGGTCTCGCCGGCCGCGTCGACGGCGGGTTCATCGTGCAGACGGATATCGAAGCGGACAACGGCGTGATTCACATCATCGATGGCGTTGCGTCGCCCAAGGTGCCGCTCATCGGCCAAAACGGTGGCTACGTTGCCGGTACCGAGCCCGGTAGTGGTGAAGGCCGCACTGGCCTCGACGTCAAGGTTTCTTCCAAGAAGTAAAATTCCAAGAAGTACGTACGTCGCTCGGCGACGCGAGCGCGTCCCGCGCCGTCCCAAACGGGTCCACTATTTATCACGACGACGCCCGCGAGAGGCTGTCGCGCTGTCTGTACATTGTCATTTGTTGTTCACTCCGCTATTACTTGTCAAACTAGTCTTAGTTGCGCTTTAATAATTCATGCTTAATTTTCAGATAGGCGCGTCGTCTTCGCGACCTCAACGCTCAACCTCTGCGCTGCTCGTCATTCATTGACGCGTGCCTCATGCTTTTCATGACTCCCACCACGCGCGCGTGCGCGGCGAAACCGCACGCGACGTTCGCACGAACGTCCCGCGCCGTCGCGCGCACCGCCGTCGTCCCGCACGCCTCGTCGTCGTCGTCGTCGTCGTCGTCGGAGCTCACCCGCGCTTTTGCCGCGAGCGCGCTCGCGTTCGCCGTGGCGTCGTCCTCGCTGACGCTCGCCCCCGCCGCGCTCGCGGGATTGAACAAATCTGGCAACAGCGACGCGTACGCGGAAATGATGAAACAAATGGAGGCGGAACGCGCGCCGACGATGAGCGCGGAGAGCTTGTTCAAGCAAGGCGGGGGCGCGTGCGGCGAAGGCTACGAGCTCAAGGTGGTCAAGGTTCTCGGCGCGTCATGCGAGTGTGTGGCGGATTCGTGTAAGGATGATACCAGCCGTCAACAGCGCACGGAGATGGAGCGATCGTTTGGGAAGGCGGGGGAGGAGGATGCGGCGGCGGAGGCGCCCGCGGGCGGCATCAAGTTTACGTTTTCAACCGAGTAGATAAACCGCGTCAAGCTGCGTTCGATTTTTTGTGTGTGGGGTGGATGTAACGGTTGTAATACCTATGCTGGTGATATATTCTTTATCTCTGTGCGTGCTGTGCTTGTCTTTCGCGCGCTCATCGCCCATCGCGTCGACTCGACGAGGCGACTTGAGACGACGTCGCCTCGGCGTGGCTCCACATAACGCGACGCGACGCGGTACCATCGCGCGCGCACGCATCACGTCGCATCACAACGCAAAGACGCTTTCGCATATGTGCGCGTGAGACGGACGGGAGCGCTGAGCGACGCTGAGCGACGCCAGAGCGTGCGCCTGAACGAACGCACTCGATATGATTACAACGCAACGATGGGCCGAAGGGCGGCCGTGCGCGTCGCCGCCGCTGCGTGCATTTGCATTCGCCTTTGTATTCATTCTGTGCGCGGCGTCTTTGTACCTGAGTGACGCGTTTACCATGATGCAAGGGGGTTCTTTGAATACAAGATCAACCGAGCGAGCGGTTGACTCGCGGCGGAAGTCGACGCCGACGACATCGGTGCCGATGTCTGCGGCTCCCGCATCGGTGGTCGAACCTAATGTCAGTAGCGTAAATAACGTCAAGGTTGACGCATTCGTAGAGCTTCTTCCGCAGACATCGCCAGTGCCAGAGAAGTGCCAAAGAGAACACCAGTTTACGATGGATGGCTTTACGCTGCCGTTTGAGACGCTCGCGTGCGACGAGAAAGCGGTGGAGAATCCAACATCTATCAAATGTTCATTTCGAAAGTTTGAATACTTTGAATCCTTTTGCTTGGCGGAAAACGTGGTTGTCGATACGAAGGCGTTTGACGTGTACATTAGTGGACCGCCGGAAAACGCCAACGACCCGAGTCATTACGCGCCGCAACCAGTGCAGAGAATGCATGGCGTGTTAACCAGCACAGGCGTCTGTGACATAGAGATCAAAGATCATGCGCGTTACGGAGGAGGCGGGACGGGTGTGTTCACATATGGGTTCGAGTCAGCAAAGACGGCAGAGATGAAGCGCGTCATCGCGCGCGAATCCGAGCACGTTGTCTACGTGATTGCCGGCGGATACGGCAGCGGTAATCCGTGGCATGAACTCGAGCAAATCGTGAATCTATATGAGGTCATGCTTGCGCATCATTTGCCTCGAGATGGCGGACGTGTGGTCATATTCGATTCATTCAAGCGACAAAGCGTCGAAGACGTGATAAAATTCCATTCTCCCGTCTACGGCGAACTCATCAAGCGAGTGTTCTCTAGCAACTTTCCACTCACGACCATGGGATTGTATATTGATGAAAAACGTGCACAAAACGGTGTTGGAGCGGATGAAACCAATCAGACGATTTTATTCGACCGCATGGCGTTCGTGCCTAGCGGAGGCACGAGCAAGTTGTCTCGCGGAGGTAAGGGTGAGTCGTTGGGGTGCACGCCTTCACCCGTCATTACGTCGTTCATTTCACTCGTCATGGACAAGCTTCCCGAAGTGAAAGCCGTTGAGGCAACTTTAGATGCAGTTTTCATCGTCCGTGGCGTACAGACATCGAACCGTCGCGTCGTAAGTCGTAGCTATGAGGAACTATTGAACCGCGTAAAGGACAACCCAAAGGTGAAGGTGGTTGATTTCGCCGAAGTGGGTGACATTATTGAGCAAATGAAAATTGTTCGAAGCGCAAAAGCGTTAGTTGGTCAACACGGCGCTGGTCTAACGCATGCGCTTTGGATGCATCAAGGGTCAAAGGTTATCGAAATTGCAGATGGATTCCGCTGTCACTGTTACACGGCGATAAGCAATTTTGCGGGTCACGAGTATCAAAAGATATCAAGTGGCGCGAATGACCTGGCATCGTCGATCATTACGGGGCTTGGTTTGCATTAGCTTATTCTAGAAATATAGCGCGTTGTATTAAAAGTTGCAGCTAAAAATTCACAAAGCTTTCACCAACGCGTCGAGCGTGTCATCAACTTTTGAGGCTTCGACTACGCCAAACTCTCCGTGCGACAACACCAATCCAGAGGCTTTCTTCAAAGCCGCAGAGAGTGTGTCAATGTATGATACCAATCCATCTACGCGCTCAACTATGAGCGACTCATGGTCATCGTGAATGTGCATTTCATCGTCATCGACAGAGTGCGTCGCATCTGGTCCATCGCCACCTCTCCCGATGACGACTGAAATTGAACCATCAAGTCTGAAAACTGCAGAGAATAAACGCATGGCGTTGACATCTTCTTGGATTTTCACCAGTGTCATGCAACCCGGTGCGCTAAACGACAGCTGGTAATCATCGGCTAATCCGATGAAATGCGCAGTCGCAGCCGCCGCCGCTCGAAGCGCGCACGCGAAAACTTCGCAGCGCCCATCTCGAGCACCGAGGCTCAACGCACGCAATGTTGAGGCATTCAGAGAATCAGCGTGAGCATAAAGCCCTGGACCTAGGTTACCCGCATGCTTCCACTCAATCACGCATGACATTACTGGCGCCTTGGCCTTTGGCGGCGTGTACGACGCAGTCGCCGAGAAGGCGTCCCGGCGGGACACCGCGCAACCGGTTGCCGCAAAGTCCATCGCGGATGCGTTTTGTGCTATGGCGGATACAAACCCTTGTGCAGCGGCAATGCGACGTACGTCGGCTAAAACAGCATGGACGACAAACTCAGAGTGGTCGTACGAGAGTGTTTCATCGCCGATGCGCGCCGATAATCCATCCATACCTTTGAGTGCGACGTGAGTAATGAGCGCTGATTTCGACTTCACCATGCGCTTGTACTTACTTCGAGCCCACTTGGAAGTGTTCGGTATTTCGAAGCTCACGGTGTGATCTGCTTTTTGAGTCGTACCCTTGGCGGTGGTGCGAATGTCGACGAATTTGATCTTCAACGCTCGCAGCTCGCGCGCCAACGCCGCTCGCTGGGCATCCACCGCTAAATCGCGACACGACTCGGCGATGAGCTTTGCCACAATCTCTGCCTTTGCACCTTTACGCGCACCGAGGTCGAGTTTTTCGACAACATCCACTGTGTAGCGGGCGGCTGGAGTGATGCGATGCGCGCGCACGAGCGCGAACGCTGGCGTGGTCGTCATCCACGTCGCCACAAACACGCCACCATCTGAAGGCGTCACGGGCACGAGAGCTGTGGGCGCAGTGCCGCTAGGATTTGCATCAGACGTTTGCCATGGATCACCGCCTAACGTACCAGGCGCAGGGTGCACCGCAGTACCAGAAGTGCGAAGCAAACCCTTGAGCTCCTGTTGCTCCACGGCGACGGAGACAATGTCGACGATACTCGCGAGCGCCGCGTGCCCTTCAAGCGCCAATCTCTTGGACAATTCAGACTCCATCGCTGATGGCACGAGTTCACCAGCACCGTGTAAGATGAGAGACCCGTCGGACATTCGACACGTGATGTACAAGTGGGTAAACTTGGAAATCTCGACGCTAATCGTCGGTCGAGCGTCGTTTGCCCAGCCATCTTCATCGTCGGCGCAACTACACTGCTCAGCCGTCAAGGATTCAACGCTCACCTTGAACGTCTTCTCTTTGGCCAAATCATCGCAAATCATTTGGAGCTTTTTCGTGCAGGCGGCGCGAATAGCGTTGACTAACATACCCTCGACGTCGATGCACGAGTAATCAAAAGCGACATCTTCAGTGTCGTCTTTACCAAAACATTGCACTTTGGCGCACATTTCTAAACTTTCCGTGTCAAAAGAAACAGCTAGCGAGCCCGGTTCTTTACTTTGAAGCCAGAATGACGCGCGCACGCCTTCTAAAACACCCGCGGCTTCGCCCTTGACTATTTCAACCTTGATGTCGTTCTTTGACCATCGTTTCGACGCGCTGCGCTCCGCGGCGCTTTCCTTCAGCGCTTGTGCCTGCGTGAGCACGGAATTGGCGCTGAGCATCAAAACACCATCGAGTGCGACGCGATGCAAACCTTTAAGATGTTCAGGTTCCAGTGGCGGTTCATCATCACCGCGCTTTGTGCCAAACGGAGGTAAACCAACCATCCGCGCGCACGCGATATCCGCCAGCTTGCGCTCCTCCGCCTTACTCAGCTCGAACGGCTTCGACGGTGCGCCGTCGCCGGTACTATCAACATCTCCGCTACTGTTTTTGTTCTCGCGCGCGCCGGCTAAGATTTCTATGCATTCTACGCGCCATCCACCGTAGCGCGGTTGTTCCTTGACGCCCGGCGCGACGGGTCCGCCCAGAGTCAACGTCGCCTTATACACCCCATCCACACCAACCATGGCCTTGCCGTGTTCGATAGCAAACACCTTGAAATCCTCACTCGGCCATTCTCGATGATCATCTCGCGAATCGCACCCAAACATCTTCGACTGCACCAACCGTTCTGAGATTTCGCCCTCGTGCCGCGCCTCGCGCTCCAACCTCGCCTCTCGCGCGTCTTCGCCCTCTTCAATCTCCACGCCACCATCTCCACCCTTAGCCCCGATCGTCACGCCAATATCCGATATCGTCCTCGGCAACGCGCTGTACGTACCGTTACATAACACATCCAACGCCCCCGGTAAGTCCCACAACGGCGCCTTGGCCCACTCGAGCTGCTGATGCAAATGAAAACACCCATCCCCAACCTTCACAAACGCCTCATCGTGCGCCCTGAGCATCAAATGCGCGTTCGCCGCCACGCATGCAATCTTCCCACTCTTCGGTGCCCATTGTTCGATCACCCCTAATCGCACCAACCGCTGTCGCGTGCGGTGCGCGTACCGCGCGAGCTCCGCCTTGCGTTCGAATTCCGCGCGCCCCGTGCACGACTCCGTGAGCGCCACGAGCTCGGCGTGCGCGCGTTGAATCACGCGCTCGACGATATCGCGAAGGGGTACCGTCGGTGCGCGTTGCGGAAGCGTATCCATCGCGACCGGCGACGGTGCACCGCCGCGTTCTCGCGCCGAGAGCACGCGCATCGAACCAACGACAATCGCAACCCCTGAGACGCCGAATGTCCGAATCCCATACTTGGTCCGTTTTACCCACTATGATACGACCGTCCATTCCATCCATCCATCCACGCGACGCGACGCCGACCGCCGCCGACGACGACGCCCGCGACGCCCGCGCGCGACGCCGACCGCGCGCGTGCGATGCGGGATAATTATCTCCATAGCATCCTTCACCGTTCGCCCGCCGTCGCGTCGTCGCGCCGTCGTCGTCGCGCGCGCAAAGGCGTCAAGGGAGGCGGTCGGCACCCCTCGGCGCTGACGTGGTTTTTTTTTGGGCCTTTTCAAAGTCACGTGCAGTGGGACACGATGCGGTCTTTTCGCGACGCGCGAGGACGACGACGACGACGACGGACGGGGGTGAAGCGCGCGACGCGTCGAGTGTTATTCTTTTATTTATATATTCATACGACCATCGACGCGCGCGCGAGGCGAGGCGCGAGCGATGACGGCGTGAACGATGAAGAGTCGGGACGACGAGGACGAGGAAGATTTAAACGACAGGACGAATAATACGTCGCAGGTGGACGCGGTAGAGACGCTTGAGATTGAACGTACGCGGGCGTTGACGAGTTTGAGACATCTCGTGCGGTCGAACGAGGAGTTGGAGGTTGAGCTCGCGCGAGAGGACGGAGAGGAGGACGCGGACGGGGATAAGGCCGCGTACGCGAGCGCGATTGAGGAGAATAAGCGTGCGATTGCGAACGTGCAAGAGCGAATCTACGCGTTGAGTAGAGAGATTTCACAGATTACTGGTGCGGACGTGCGTTTAGGGGGTGACGACGCGAACGCGCAAGTGGTGGACGGCGGCAACGAGGGTGGCGCGTGGGTGTAGCGGCGCCTCGTAGACGCAAACGATGACGTTGAGCGATATGTTGCTGTCAAGAAGTGCGCCAGAGCGCGGAGAGGATTTGGCGAGGTATTTACCCGATGATTTGTTTGAGGATGCACCGACGATTGAAGAGGCCATGGGCGTGCCTCGACCGCTGACGCCGATAAGCGAGCTGAACGCAAAGCCGCACGCGAGCCATTTGACCGTGGTCAAGGAGTGCGCGTCGCCGAGCTTACAGAGGTTTGTTCCGGAGATGGCGTCACCCGCGTCGCCGATGATGACCCCGAGTAATTGGCGAGATGTCGCCGCGACTTCACCAAAGTTTTCGGATGCGGTGAAGGATTCACCGTGCTATACGCTATCGCCGCAGTCTCCGTTGAGACCGAACGGCGGTTCCGTCGATTCGAGCGGCGGAGAGTCGCCGACGCCGCCAGTAGCGGTGTACGCCTATGCCTCGAGCGCTGGGTCGAGTGGTGGTCGCAATGGGGCATTTGCGGGTCGACCGCCTCGAGGTGATAAGCGATCAGCGTTTAGACCAGGATCGTCGCTGCCGCACCCGCGTTCCGGCGCGAGTTTTGGCCAAAGAAACGCGCCTCCGCCGGTCAAGGTGAATCCGGCGATTGGTTTTACTGGTGCAGGATTTCGGGCGGCGCGTGATGAGTATTTAGATAAAGTCATGGCGTTCTTTCATCAACACGCTTCTGAGGATTGGGTGTCAATCAAGGGCAAACAAGGCGTCAACGGTTTGTGCAGAAAGCCCGTGACGATGCCAGAGACGTATTTGGAATTTTTTGATTCGCACGCGGATAAATTCCAAGTAAACGACGAGCGCACGAAGGTGCGCATACGTCCCGGCGCGTCGTGTTCAAGTGATAGCGAAGGCACCAACGTCGATAGCTTGAGCGGAGGGCTCGAAGAAAAGTGTGCGCTTTAAAGCCGTGACGCAGGCGAGCGGCGAAAGAAGGAAAAAGAAGAAACATGTACAACGAGTCGCGCAAAAACGAAATTCAACACAGTTGAGTTGTGAATATAAATCAATGTCTATCAGATCGCGTGCTAATTAATCCACGATCGCTACGCGCTAAGCGCGAGCTATATTTAAAGTCGGCATCGCGTTCTAAAGCGCTTGAAGTTCGCTCGCGAATTGGCGGAAATACGGAAGCAACGTCGCCTCCACCGTCTTTTCCACGCGCGACTTCAACAACTCCTTCGCCTCCGACTTCCCATCACTCACCGACACCGTGTACTCATACTCATCCTCATCATTCGTCGAGCAAAATTCTTTCACTTTAATCTCACCTTTCACCTCCACGTCGTCGTCATCCAAATCTTCCGCGCTCGACGTCGCCGCGCGTCCGCTCCACTTCAACGTAAATGAAAGATCAAAACAGCCAAACTTCTTCCCACCTTTGCGCGTGGAAACGCTCGAATCGCCCTCAAACTTTGTCAACGTCGTGATTTTCGCATAGCCTTCGACGACGGGGACGTTTAAATCCACCCCAACGAGGAGTTCGGTGAGTTTTTCTTCGCTCCACTTGAACAAGTTGCGCTCGACCCAGTGCCAGGCGTTGGGGTTGGTGCCGTCGTCTCGCTCTTGTACGATCCAACGCGAATCGCCTTCGCCCCATTTCGCCATGATAGAACGTTCACCAATGTGCGCGCGAGTTTTCGCGTGCGATGACGGGCGGTGCGGGAGGCGTGCGCGCGCGCTCTCGAGGCGCGCAATGGGGACGTCGCGAGGCGAGGCGAGCGGACGGAGCGCGCGCAAAGACAAAGAAACTATTTTACACGGTTTACAAACCATCGCCTCCGCCGACTCCGAAGAGCTGCGAATACGAAGATGATTTGAAAGCCAAACTACCTATGCTGCCTGAACGTCTGTGCGTGCCGAGACGTCGATTGCCGTCGGCGACTGAATCCGCGCGTCGGTGCGCTTCGACCATGATGCGCTCGCACTGCTCGTCGTTAATGATATCAGCGCGTCGAGCCCAATCTAATGTGTCTTGCATTTGAATGATTGTCATCCCTCGCGCATCTGCAGTTCTGCGAAGCATTGTCGCCTTGTTTTTTAAGGATATATCTATGGTACATGCACTTTGCTCCCATGGTTCGCCGTCGACGTGCATTGGAAGTTTTCTGTCGACGACGACGCGGACTTCGCGCGCTTGGCAGATTCGCACTGGTTTATCTACACCCATGTTCAATTGCCCCAAATGAAGCGCACCGTGCACGACGACAATATCAACCATACCATCTTGCATGGATGACATCCCATACGAGCCATCGCGCTCCCACATTCGTACGCCGCCAGCGAACGAGTTGATGTTGAGCAAGATGATACCCTCCGCCTCGGGTGGAATTGTTTGTCGCACGCCATCGGCGTAAATTCTGATGTTTTTGTGCAAACCCGCACAGGAATGTTCTAAAAAGTCTTTTGCTCCGAACACGCCGTACAAGAGCTTATTTGTCATCGCGCTAAAGAATAACTGTGGTCGAGAGTTGCGCGTTTGGTGAAATCGCAACGCCGCTTGCGCGTCGACACCTATACCGAGGTAATTTTGAAACACGATTTCCTTCTTTCTCTCGCGCGATTGCGTGGGTGCGGTGTGACCAGCGGCGGATGCTAACTTGTTCGGCGTCGCTATGCTCTCGTTTGGCGTGATGTCGACTTGCCAACGATCGAGAAGCGCCGGGTGCGCCTCTTGAATTTGCACCAAGAGCTCTGAAATCAACTCGTTTGAATATCCCCCACCCCAACCCAAAACGCGCGCCAAGTCATTCCCAGTGCCCAATGGCAAAATTCCAACCGGTGGCTTCTTTGCCATGTCCAACTCGTCTATGGTTTGTAAAATCCAAGCCACCGTACCGTCTCCCCCAGCGACGAGCACGCGTACGTTTGGCACGTTTGCAAACAACTTCAACGCCGCCTTCGGCCCAGTGGTGTGTAAATCCACCACCTGCAACGGATTCAAATTCGATCGCAATTCCTCGAGCAAATAATTCCCCATTTGCCCACCAGAACGCGAATTCACAAACACTAATAACGGTTGCGCGCCCTCTGGTAACGACTCCGTATCCACGCTCAGAATCGGCGAGTACGCGTCCACTCCACTCGACATTCGCCCCAGCGGTCCGCCCTTCTTCTTAATGTACTTGTTAATCTTCCTCGTCACTCTGTTCAAAGGCGATCGCATCGGTGCTTCCGTGACGCACTCGGGCGGTAGAATTAACCGCGCGTGTCTCGAATGTCGCAAGTAGTACCACCACCCTTGCTGCGCGCGTCTCAACCGCACCAACTTCACCAGCACCCACTGCGCCCCGAACGCGCACGCGCACACCGTCATAAACACCTTGACATATTTTTCAATCGACCACGACGGGGCGTAACGCGCGATCGGCACGACGTCCGCGATGGCGGTTAAGTTTAACATCACCCCAGTCATCATCGATCGACACACATGCTCCGTCGCCCCGCCGCCGTCGCCGTCGAACGCGCCGCGATCGAGCGACGTGAGGTTCAATATGAACCGCGTCGCGACATCGCGCGTGCGCGACGTGGCGACGGCGATGCGTTCCATGGCGCGCGCGAGGCAATGCAGATGCGAGGCTCAACGGCTGCGGACGCGGCGACGCGCCTCACACGGCGACGGCGGTGCGCTCGACATCGCGCGCGCGCTCGAGCTCACGCGCGCGAGAGGGAGAAGACATTTCGTTGGCGCGTCTGCGAGGCGGCGGCGGCGGCGAGGCATGGTGAGCGGTGCGCACGCCGCGCGCGTTGGTGCGTGTTCGGCGGCGCGAGCATTCGCATTCGCGCGTCACGCGACGTGTGGGACGACGACGACGAGCGCGCGCAGGGTGAGTTTGGTGCACGGTGTGTTTCGGGATGGGGAACGCGTGCGCGCGCATGCGACGGCGTCGAACGGGGAGGCGAACGGGGAGGATGGGTTGGACTTTCGCGCGCTCGGCGTCGGGGTCAAGTTGAGCCGACGGCTGGCGAGCGTGGGGATAAAGACGCCGTCTATCGCACAGCGTGCGGCGATGCCCGCGGTGATGCAGGGTGAAAATGTGGCGATGCAATCGCACACTGGTTCGGGAAAGACGTTGGCGTATATTTTGCCGATTATTAACTCGTTGATGGATGACGACGCGGGGACGATTCGTAAAGACGTCGGGAACGGCGTGCGAGCGATAATCGTCGCGCCATCGCAGGAGTTAGCGATGCAAATCGTACGGCAGATTGAGCGTGTTTTAGGTGAATTGGGAAAGGCGATCACGCAGCAAGCCATAGGTGGAGCAAATGCGAAAAGGCAGGAGGAGGCTATTCGACGTAAGAGACCTCTCATCGTCGTCGGTACGCCTGGACGGTTAGCCGAACTTTCGCGGTCGGGGATATTACAAACGCACGGCGTTCGCGTGCTCGTCGTAGATGAAGCGGATGATTTACTCGCAAGTAACTTCAGGCGTGATATGGCGAGAATCAGTGAGCACACGGGGAAAGGCGTACCAGGCGGCAGGCAGACGATTATCGTCAGCGCGACTTTGAAGCAAGAGACTCTGGATGCGTACTCGTACTTGGCGCCAAATTTAAAGCATATTGTGGCGAGTTATGATAAACCTCCTGAGACTGAATTGACCAAGCGTGTGGTTGGCGAGGATGGTGAGGAAGAAGAGGCCCCAGAGGATGATGAAGAACAGGATGAAAAGAGCGCCGCCGCCGCGTCCAAGCAAGCGCGTAGGCAAGGCGTGGTAAGCCTTCCTCCGCACATCACGCACTGCCAGGTCATAGCTGAGCGACGCCATAAAGTAGATGAGCTGCGTCGCGCCATTCATGCCACAGATGTTCAACGAGCGTTGATTTTTTGTAACTTTGGGCGACGCTTGCAAGACGTGCAAGCCAAGCTCGGCGCTCGCGGGATGCCCGTAGGCGTTTTACACGGCGGCATGGACAAAATGGAGCGCGCGAGAGAGCTCGCGGCATTTCGCCGCGGTGCTTTCCGCGCCTTGGTGGTTTCGGATCTCGCCGCGCGCGGTTTAGATGTTGATGATTGCGACGCCGTGTTCAACCTGGAATTGCCCACCGACGAGACGCACTACGTGCATCGCGCAGGAAGAACCGGTCGCATGGGTAGCCCAGGCGTCGTGGTTACCATCGCAGAACCGCAAGAAGCATTCGTCGTGCAACGCTTTGAAAAGAATTTGGGTGTGAAGATTAACGAAATCGCTACAAAGGGTGGCGAAGTGGTACGGTCGCAGCCGTCTCGCGCGCCCGCTCGGCCGCCGCGACGACGCGCTCCGCCGCGAGACGACGCTTAAAGCAAGCGCTCGACGCAACGCACAAAACATTTTAGTATTTTTACTTAGCGCTCAAGAGCTCTTATGTTATTGAACAAATATATTTCCTTCGCCGTCGCC
>Ga0222714_10002837_pt1 | contig 18037 bp, 41 predicted proteins | sample C33_3DmetaG_FD_165048 | JGI IMG/M metagenome (GOLD analysis project Ga0222714, IMG submission 165048) | Estuarine water microbial communities from San Francisco Bay, California, United States - C33_3D | ecosystem: Environmental > Aquatic > Marine > Unclassified | place: USA: California...
CCTTTTGATAACCTGCTTTTAATTCTTCAAGGTCAACATCAATCTTTTCACCATTAACAATAACTTGGTGTAGATCGGTTTCTTGTTCTTCAATCGCATTTTCATCTATAGATGCGTCTTCTTCTTGATCTGCAACTTCTAAAGTTTCCTCTAGTTGAGTTTCAGTTTTTTGTTCAACCTTAGAATTAGCCTCAGCTTCTTCTTTTGGTTCAACTGGTTCTGCTTCTTTTGAAGTTTGTTTGATAACTCCTTTAGAGTCCATTAAACTTTCAATGTGCTTAGCAGCACCTTGTATTGTTGCATTTGACAACAATGGGTTTGAGTCAGACATTAGTCCTCCTATTGGTTAAGCTGTCATCAGAATACTTCTTATGAAGTAAGCTGTCTTATGACTTGGCTTTGATTTATTCTAACCGATGGGTTAAAATTTTGTTTGCTGTTGTTGTTTTCTAAATTCTTCTAACTGTTTCTCTGCAAGTTTTCCTGTTTCAATTACAGTTTGAAGATGTTGTTCAACTTTACCAACAACATTATAAGCAATCCAAAGTTTTTCTCTGGTATCACTTTCTTTAGCACCTGTTTTTTCTAACAGTGCTTCAGAATAAAGTTTTTTTAGAGAATCTATTGCCTCTTTAAAAATTTTATTCTGTAAAATCTGTTTGGCTTGTTGGGATCGGCTGACTTCTTCCGATCTCAATGCCTGGTCTTTGGTTTCCATTTAATCCTTGTACCTGTTGGCTAAACATATTAGCAGATTTTTGTGCTTGTTCAAGTATCTTGCTATTACTTGCCATCATCATCTTGTCTAAATCTGCATCTGCTTTAATTTTAGCAGTGTCTAATTGAGTATTGTATTTTAATGCCATCTCTTTAATCTTCGCTTCAAAATCTAAAGCCATCTGTTGAGTTTTTTGTTGTAATTCTTGGTATTGTAATTCAACATCAGCAATTTTTCTCTTATTCTCAGCATCAATTCTAGTAAATTCAATTTTTTCAATTGGAGTCAGTGGTGGAGGAGCAGGTGGAGGCATCATTTGTTTGCCTATATCTGGATTTACAAAATAACTTTCCACATTTTTTAGTCCTGCGTTCTCAATAATTTTTGATAAAGTGTTATACATATTTTTTAATGTAACCATTGGCATCTCTTTACCCCCTTGTAATTGGAAGGCTTGGAGTTGTCGTTCAAGGATGTTGTTGAGTAACATGATTTGTTGCTCTTTAGAACCAGTACCTAGTCCAACTACAATAGAAATATTAAATTTATCTTTCCATTCAGTAGGTCGAACTGGAATATATTGATTGTTGAGCATAATAATTCTTTCTTTGTCTTGATACTTAACCATCAGCTCAAATATTTTTCTAAATAAATCTTTAACTCCTGTTTCTGCAAAGATTCTAGCAATCAATTCTGAACGCATTTGTGTTTGCGTCATCAAAGCATTTACTCCAGTTGCTGTTTTAGCACTTAAAGTATCTGGATCTAAACCTTGTACTTGTTTAGAAATACCAGTTCTAACTTCTCTAACTGAATCTAAGTAAGATAATAATGGAAAGGCTTGTTGTGAAATTGGTTGTGCTTGTAAAGGTTGCATCACTTGGTTTGGTGGTTGTTTGGTTCTGACTACACCACCAGGTCTAGTGGTTAATAAGTCATCCATATTCACCATACCATCCATGATCGCCACTCTGTTATTGTTTGTTAAATACATATTGTCTAACAGTTGACGCATCACAGTAGATTTCATTAATTGAATATCTTCAACTAATTCAGAAATGGATCTGCCATAAAAACGATGTGGCATTGGAATTGGAGTTACAGTTACAAAAGGAACATTATCGCATGGAGAATTTTCTAAAACCATAGAACCACTGTCTCCTGCAGATACAATTCTTCTTAATTCTGCAATACCATCTTCATCATAATCATATTTAATATACGATTCATAAATTAAAACTTTTTCTGTAGATTTATCAGTTGCATTATCAACTGGGAATTCATCAATATTTCTTTGTCGAACAATCTCCTCAGTATTATAAACATCTTCATCGGATCTAGGTAAGTTTGCAACTTCTTCTTCATCATATCCCATCGCTACTAGATCGGATCTTGACATTAAAACTTTGTGAGAAACAAATTCTGCATCTTCAATTGATTTAGCATTTCGATCAATTAAAAATTCTTCAGGGGGAACTGATTCAATTTTTACTTTACCACTTTTTTTAGTTCGTTTAATTCTGCAATTGTACAATGTAAAATCAGGAACAGGTACATTACTAACATCTACTCCTTGAGCTTCGTATTGTTCTAATAATTTTTCGAATTCTTCTTTGGCAGACTCATCTTCCATTTCTTCTTCGTCAACAAATTCAATTTCATCTTTACTATCTTCTAAAGCATCTTTCTCAGCTTTGGATAAATTTTTATAAGTTTCAAATTCTACTTTTTCACTTTCGTCATAATAAACTTTTAAGAAACCATTTTTTTCAATTAGAGCATCTTTGAAAAAATTATAAAGTAATTGGAAACCATTATTGTCTTTGTAGAAGACATGATTTAAATATGCTGTCGCTTGTTCGGCAAGAGGAACATCTTCGCCAGTAACAGGTTCGCAACGAACTACTTTATCACTAGCTGTAAATACTCTTAAAAGATTTGGTAAGATACTTTCTACTGTATCAGCAACATCAGTTGATACGACTTGAGATCGACCATCAATCTCAGTTCCTAATTTATCTCCTAAATAATATTCTAAAGATTTTCTTCTGGATTGAGAAAGCTGTCCACCTAAATACCCTAAAGCATTTTCAATTTGGTTTGATAATAAACTTCGTAATTTAGGATCTGATAATTCGATTATTTTTTTTGCCATATTAAACTATATAATTTGTGTCAACTACAATTGGTTTAGACCAGTCTGATCTTTTTACAGGCTCAGTAACTGCTCCATACCTTATGCTGTCGCAAAAGTGTGAACTCCAATTATGGAGGGGTTTGTTTCTAAAACAATTATTTTTTTCATCCCATCGTTTGCAATATGATTTTAATGCCTCAATCAACTTTTTGCAATTGTTTTTATGGAAGTAACACTTTGGTAACATTTGTCTTACTTGCTCAATACCATCTTCTACACTAAGTTTGGGTGCGATGTCAAATTCTAGTCCCATTTCTTTAGCTGTTTCCCACCTAGATTTATTAGTACCAATCTCTCTAACCCTTATATCATGGGGTGCAATATGCTTAGAATAGTTATACCCCTTATCATCTATGACATTCATATAATGCTCTAAACCCTCACCAGAATTTTCATAACAATCAATAATTCTAATTTCATCACCATGTCGCTGAGCAAAGGTAATTACTGTTGAGTCGTTCATTCCTAAATCCCACCAAGTTTCAACCTCTAAATTTTCATCAATATCAAAATTAACTATTCGACCTTTAGCTTCTAATTCCTCTATGGTCTTACCATAATAAGAACCTGATATTCCAGCTTGAAAAGAACATTCAAACTCTTGAGCATAAGCCTCTGGCGACATTGTGGATTTAGCAGCATCTAATTCTTCTTGAGCAATAATCTTAGTTTCACTTGCTTTGAATACTTTAGTGAACCAATCCTTTTGATGTTTGGCTCTTTCATGGAGTTCAAAAAACCAGTTTCTCCCCATTGGTGTGCCTATGAATATAGCAAACCCCATTCTGTCGGAAAGTGCTGGTCTTAAAATGGTATCGAAAAGGTCTGGCGAAAGGTTTTGTGTTTCATCGCAAACTATTCCATCAAAATACTGTCCTCTGATTGCAGCACTATTTTCACCTCCAATAATTTGAATACGACTATTGTTCACTGAGAAATCTACCCTCAATTCAGACTCATTGAATTTTGTTCCTGGTATGGCAGCAGAGAATTGTTTGAGATAGTCCCAAGCTGTAGATTTACCCTGCAATCGGTATGGAGAGATAAAAGCATATCTAGGATAGGGTTTAGTGTTCGTTAGAGCAGCCTTAATTAAGTGATTGATAGCAAATACAGTCTTACCCCCTCTACGATGGACAATGACCACATTAAATCGGTTCTTATCGCATTTTTCATGCAAAAAATTTTGGATTTCTCTTGGCTTGTAAGGAATTACGATTTGTTTCATTTTAAAACAAAACCCCCATCTTTTGTTTTAATGAATGGTTGTATTAGCATCTGGATAATCGTCTGGCAAGACGAATTGAGTTTTAAGGAATTCGGAAAAGTCTTCAGCTTCTTCGCTGCTTTGAAAACCTTGAAAGTGTGTAATCACAATTGGTTTTTTTGTGGTTTTGTCTTTCATAATGAAAATTATTGTTTTTAGAAATCTATCGTCCATGTGTTTATACCATACATTAATTTTTATTTAGCAGGTAACCAAAAAAATGGGTGTACCCTAAAATAAAACCCCCCAATTTGCCAACCAAGATCCAAAAATCAAGGAATTATTACTAACGATAATTCTGGACTATCAATAGTAATATTTCTGATAATTAATCGTTATCGACCATGTTGCTGTTTTGTTCTCATTTTGTGATAATTTTGCAACAGCTCACATATAACAACTGCTTTTTATGTGTGCAAGTTTTACCAAATAACTAATAAAACCAATGTTTTTAAATACTTTCTTAATCATTTATAATCTTATTTACTCCAAGAAATAGACAATGGTTGTTCCTTATCACCTTTTAAAGTTATAGTTTCTGCCTGTTTGCCATATCTTTTTGCACTTAATTTACTTGCAGACCATTGATTATGAGCTGTTATAATCTTATAAAGATTAACCAAGTTTTGAGCAGACTTTGGATCAACAAAACCATTTTCAATTTTAGCCTCTAATTCTTTTCTTTTGTCTTCCAGTTCGGAAAGTTTTAAGTCAATAGCTAACTCTTTCGATTTAATATACTTCATCATCAAAGTATCATCGTTAATGAGTTCTTTCCTGAATGATTGCCAAGTGTAACTTGTAATTATATTAAAAACTTCTCTGATAGTTTTACCATCTGCAATAAGTTCTAATATTTGATCTGCTAGTTTTTCTGTGAGTTTTCTTTTTCTTGGCATAGTTTATAATAATTCTAAGTTATTAAACGACCTGGCAAGGATAGAAAGAAAGGAAAGATAAGAACCTCACCAGGTCTAGTTAATTAACTTTATAGGTAAAAACAACTAAAAGAGGGAGTTTTCAACCTGTTGCTATTATATCACTATATATTGTATATTTACAAGTCAAAAGCACTAGGTTTTTTATAAAATGTTCTAGCATCAAGGGTAATAGGATTTACCTTTAATTTTCCATCAAACATTAATTTGTCTATTATTCTCTGTACTGTAAAACTTCCAAACTTAGCATTTTTTACGATCCAACGCATTTGCGACCAGGACAACATCCCTGACTGAAAGTCAGATTCTAGGTTCTTTATAATTTGTATCTTGTCCCCCCAAGAGTAGCTATTCGAATAACTAAGTTGTAATGGTTTATTATTATAATAATAAATATCTTCATTCATTTTTTAAACCCTTTAAACCCTTTGGCTTTGCTATTGTTATACATAGTGTTGTCATACATAGTATTGTTATTATTAATACTAAGTAAATTATACTTAGTCTTCTGCTTATTTGGTAAGTAGTCCCCTACTTGTTTAGTAGGTAGTCTTAACTCATATTTGTTAGCTGAGGCTTTCCTGTGGATAACTAGGTAATTACTTTTTATTAGCTCATTTTTAGCCTTTTGAAGTGTGGATAAGCAAATATCTAATTTTGTCAATAATGTGGCATTTCTCAAAGTTCTAAATTTTGGCGATAAATACCTTAAATAAATAAATAATGCTTTAGCCTCCTTGCTAAGCCTCTCATCAATTATAAGTTGATTTGGTACTTGGGTAAATCCTTTTGTAGTCATATTTTAATCCTTTCCTGGTTGCTTGTTTAATACTTAATCATTTTATAATCAATGAGAACAAACTAGGAACAATATTTTTTATATAACTTGAGGGTTAATAGTTGACAATATAATACAAAAGTTATACAAGATTATTATATGTCAAATCAAGGTTATCACATTTCAAAAGGTGCTGACGATATTTATTGGATTTTAAATGATGGCGATATTTTTGTTAAAAATCTTTCTACTGATTTAGAAACAGCCAAAATTAAAGCAAAAGAAAAAATTGGTTTTGTTCCACCTATTGAAATTTGGCACAGAAAAAAATTTGTTAATATTTCACCTAAATATAAAACCCCTGACTGGTTGTTATTTCAAGAACATATTTTTAATTATAAAAATCATTTAGCAAAAATTAAACATTTATCTGAAAAAAAAGATTGTGAGTCTAGGCAATATGTCGGTTCTGTTGGTGATGTTTTAGAAATGGAACTTGAGTTAATTGAAAAATTTTCTTTTGATTCTGATTATGGTTATTGCATTTGTTATAAATTTAAAGATTCTGATAATAACAGATTTATTTATTTTGGAACATCTAGCCAATTAAATTGTTTTAAAAATTCTGGAGATAAATTTACAATTTCCTTTGAGATTAAAAAACAATTTATAAATGAAAGAGATTCTGAAATTCCTTATAAAATTAATCAAATTAAAAAAATTAAAAGTAAAGCACCTGTTTTAAGAGAATTTTTTATACAAATACATGATACAAATAAAGATATTTTAGATATTAATGTTGAATTTTATTCAAGTAAAAACATCAATTTTAATTTTACTACTTATAACAAAGAAAAAATACCTTTTTATCCTAAAGGTATTAAATCATTTAAAGCTGCAAAGGAATTCTTAAAGGATTTAGAAAATCTGACTGTTTTAAGAATATTAACTAAAGAAGTTTTATTAAAAGACGATTTAGTTGATTATATTAATAAATTATTATTCAATGAATAATAAAACAAGAAAGGAAAGAAAAAACATGATAACTTATATATATAACAAAGACAGTTTTGAAAACTCAGTAGAAATTGATAATTATCCTTGGGGTTTCAAAAAAACTAGCAAAAGATTTTGGTTAGAAACTAATAACAAAGGAACAAGATTAGTTTCGTCAACTAAAAATCCTAAAACTGGTGAATGGTGCAAGGCTAAAACTTCAACTTATTTAAAAGTTGGAGTTTTGGTTTCTGATATTAAAGAAGGTAAAAACTTTATCTCTTGGACTGGTTTAAGTGATTATTCAAACGATAAAGACATTGTTGAATTTACTAGAGCTGTAGATGTTCAACAACTTCCAAAACTATCACAAAAAGCTATTTGTTTTTTAAAAGCTAAAAACCATGCTTGGAAAGGTGTTAAAGTTGAATTCGTTACTAATCCAACACCAGAGCAATCAGAAAAACTAAAAGAGAACGAAGAAAAAGCAAAAAAATATTTAGCTGCTGTTGGTAGTAAAGCTTACAACACTTGTTTAATTAAAAATAATTTAAATTAAAGATCGAAACAAGGGGATTTGTCCCCTTGTCTTAGGGTTATTCCCTAACTGATGAGATCATCAGAAACTAAAAGAAAGATAATGAAATGAAAAAAGGAACAAAGCAAGACTTAGAAATGTTAATTAGTGATTTAGATAATTTTTACTCATACAGAGGTAAAGAATTTTTTAATTTGCTAGAAGAAAGTGAAAGAATAGATTTTGAAGATAGGATTTATAATTTATATAATGATCTTCAAGATAAATTAGACGAAATAGAAAAAGAGTTAGAGCAAAAACCTATTGAGTCTAAAGATATTGAAGTAAATTTAAATAGATTGGAAAATTTAGGTGTAATTAAACAAGGGGGAGAAAGTGAAAAATAAAGAATATAAAGGAGCTGCCAATATATTAAATAATCAAAATATAGGTAAGCAATTTTTTGACCATATGGACTTTGGGGACTGCCAATCAAGAATAGATGAGGACATAATCCCAAAAGTTAAAATTGTGGAATTACCTAAAAGATATTTTAACAAGTTAATTAAATTTATTAAGAAAGGATAATATGAAATATTATATTACTTATAAGACTTGGAACAAAAAAACCGACACTATAGAAACTATTAAACATGACTTTGAAAAGTCTTTTGATTCATTATTAGATTTTTTTAAATTTGTTGAGAGTTTTAAAAGTGCCAATTGCATATATAACGACCAAATAATAGACTTAGGGGTATTATAGTGCTTTTTATATTAATTACCTTTGTAATAGCCTTATATTGCGTTTATGGAGGTATTTTTTTGGTTAATAAGATAATAAATAAACTTAGAGAAAGGAAACAATGAATATTAAAGAATATGGAGTCAAAAAGACTTGGGATGGATATTGGGAAACTTTTGCCAATGTTCAAGATGGAAAATACTTAATCCCAATAACATGGTTAAGAGAACAATTTAAAAATAAATCTAATGCTATCAAATGGTTAAAAGTTGAATTGAAATTATTAGGGGTTGACTATGACAAGAAATAATTTTGGTTATCCTTTTATTTTTGATTATACAAGGCGACAAGATAAAAGAAGGCTAGACAACCTAGACAAAATGATTAAAAATTCTATTAGAGATGATTTTAAAAGAGTCTGGCAGAAAAAAAAGAAAGAACTTAAACAAAATATTGATGAAAGAAATAGAAAAACCCTTAATTGATATTGAGCAATTAAAATTAATTACCTTTAAAAATATTGTTGAAGGCTCTAGGTCTATTAATGGAGTTACTTGGAATAAGATTAAAAGATTAAAAGGAAAGGAAAAATCAAAATGCTTGAAGCTATTATCATCATAGAAATTATAATGTGGACAACCTACCTGATAATGAATTGATTATGAAAAAATGTTTAAATTGTAATAAATCATTTATTGATAATTCAAGAAATAAAGTAAAAAAATATTGTAGCAAATATTGTGGAGGTTCTTTTTTAAATAAATTTAAAAGAAAATTTAAAGATATTGAAGAAAAAAATTGCAAAATTTGTAATAAAAAATTTAAAGATAAATCAAAAGGAAAAACAAAAAAATATTGTTCAAGAAAATGTTGTTTAGTATTTTGGAGAGTATCTGGCAAAAGAAAGGAATCATTAAAAAGATATAGACAAACTCAACATTGTAAAGAACAACAAAAAAAATATAAAAATTCTAAAAAAGGCATTAAAAAAATAAAAGAATTTAGAAAAATACTTTGGCAAAATATAAAATTAGCAAGAAAATTTAAAAATTTAAAATTAAAAGGTAAAAAATTAAATATAAGACAAAAAGAACATTTAAACAGATTTAATAAATATTTAGTAAATATTTTAAATCAACAAAGAAGATATAAAAGCAAACCAGATGTAAAAAAAAGAAAAAAAATATCTGATAAAAAATATTATTCTAAACCTAAGAATAAAATAAAAATAAAATTATATAGAAAAAAATATTATTCTACTCCTGAAGGTAAAGCATTAAGAAAAGAAAGAACAAATAGAAGGAGAGCATTAAAAATTAATGCAGTTCCTAAATGGTGTAATTTAGAAAAGATAAAAGAAATATATAAAAATTGTCCTAAAGGTTATCATGTGGATCATATAATACCTTTAAACAATCCTATTGTTTGTGGTCTTCATGTTGAAAATAATTTACAATATTTAACTGCTAGAGAAAATACAAGTAAAGGAAATAAATTAATATATGACAGATAAAAAAAACATCTATGGCGATTTTAGAGTCTGCTACAAATGTGGAATGAACGCAGATGTTGTGGAGTCTGGCAAAGATTATTGTGCTAGTTGTTGGTTTGTTAATAATACCGATATGACTATTGATGAATATGAAAGAAAGAATAAAGATTTAGAAAAAGAAAGATTTAGAATTAATTACAAAAAGGATAAAAATGATAAAAGTTAAACTAGAACCTATTGATGTTGAATTAGCCTTAAATACAGCTAGTAAAAGATTTATTGGTAATCTTAAAATGGGTAAGGGTTTTTCTTATGGTTATCAAGGCGACTATAGAAAACAAATAGCTGATTCTTTTTTAGGTGCTTTAGGTGAAGTTTGTTATGCAAAAGCATTTAATAAATATTTTAATAATTCTTATACCGACAATTTAGAAAGATATAATGATTCAGATTTTCAAGGAAAAATAGAAATAAGAACCCAAGAAAAAAAAGATTACAACTTCCTTTTGATTAGACCTGGAGAAAAAAGAGGAAAATATATTTTAATTATTCATGAAGGTGATTTTGAATTTTCTATATTAGGTTGGTTTCCATTTATAAATGATATGCCAGAACGATTAACTAATTTTGGTTATACTAATAGACCTGCAGTTTATAAAGTGGACATAAAAGAATTATATAACATGGAGGAAATATAATGAATGAAAATAGAAAAAAAATATTAACAGTAATTAGTTTAGGAGTTGGAGTACAAAGTTCTACTATGTTGTTAATGGCAGCTAAAAATGAATTACCTAATGTTGATTGTGCTATTTTTGCTGATACAGGTTATGAACCTAAATCAGTTTATAATTATTTAAATTTTTTAAAAAAAATAGTTAAGTTTCCAATATATCAAGTTTCAAAAGGTAATATTAAAAATGATATGATTAATTCTATAAAAAATAATACTAAATTTCCAACAGCTCCATTTTTTACTCAAAATGCTATAACTGGTAAAAAAGGAATGTTAAGAAGACAATGCACAGCAGATTATAAAATTTTTCCTATAAGAAAAAAATTAAGAGAACTTTGTAATGTTGGTTATAGAAAAAGATTTCCTAATGATAAATATATTGAACAATGGATAGGAATTTCTACAGATGAAATACAAAGAATGAAACCTGCTAGAGATCCTTATATTAAAAATAGACATCCATTAATTGAATTAAATATGTCAAGACAAGATTGTATTAATTGGATGAAAAAAAACGAATTTCCATTACCAGAAAAATCAGCCTGTATAATGTGTCCTTATCATAATGATGCTTATTGGCATTTTATGAAAACTGAAAGACCAAGTGAATTTGAAGATGCAGTTAAATTTGATAAAAATATAAGAACAGGTGCAAAAAATATAAAAGATAATTTGTTCTTACATAAATCTTGCAAACCTTTGGATGAAGTTGAATTTAATAAAAAAGAAAATGATAAACAACTTGATATGTTCAATAATGAATGTGAGGCAGTTTGTGGTGTATAACCTCTAAAGTTGTACTAATCTATGTTCAGTTTATTGACAATATTTGTATTTTTTAATAATAAAGAATTATGTTGAAAGAAATAGGAAAAGAATGGGAAACATTTACAGCAGATCATTTAAGTCCTTCGCAGCTCTCAAAATCTATAGATCAATGGTTTAACGATTACTGCGTTTTAACTGCAGCTCAAAGAAAAGCATTAAAACCAAATATGAAAATGATTTTTGGAGGTTTTGCAGGTCAAGCATTTCAAGACATGATTGTTTATAATTTAACATTAGATGAAGTTATGAAGGGAAAAAAATGACAGATCCAATAATGATGCAACTGGCTAAGTTACAAACTAGGGTTAGAAACTTAGAAGAAGATAATAAAAGATATTCTAAAAAACTTATAGAAAGAGATGATGAAATTACAGCTCTTAAAAAAAAGATTGCTGACCATGAAATGAAAGAAAACATGATAGCAAAGAATAAAAGTTATTTAGAATTAAAGGTTCAAAAAGATATTGACCAAATAAAAGAAAATAAAAAAATAATTAAGGAAGGAAATAAAGATGAAGTTACGACCACAAACAACAGAAGAAAAAAATAAATCTTCAGGTGGATTTAAAGAACGAAGACAACAATGTCTGGATGCTTTAAAAAATATTCCAACTGTAAATATTAAAGGTAAAAAATATTCTACAGTGAATGAAAGACACAAACATTTATTACAATATTTTCCAGAGGCAAGATTTAATGAAGAAATATTATTTCATGATGCCGACAGAGTTATTGTAAAAGTAGAATTATATATTAGTGATGTTATTTATTCTGTAGGTCATGCAGAGGAGTTTAGAAACTCATCATTTATTAATAAAACAAGTGCATTAGAAAATGGATCTAGTTCGGCATTAGGTAGATGTTTAGCTGCCTTTGGCTTATCTGGTTCTGAATATGCTAGTGCTGAAGAATTAGTAAATGCTCTAAATAATCAAAATACAAATACCAATAAACCAGTTTCAATTAAGGATGAGATTAAAAAGCAAACAACTGAAACCAAGTTGACAGCTCTTTATTCTAATTGGAAAAAGAATAACAATGAAGATGAAGAAATTGAAAAGTTATTCGATCAACAACAACAACTAATCATAAAAAATGGAGGAACTAATGTCAACAAATGGTAATGCAAAACAAAAGGATTGGGTTTTATTTCCCTATAAAGCTGATGATGAAAGAGCTTTAAAGATAGCCTTTTCAGGTAATGTAACTTTAGACAATGGTAATAAAGGAACGATACTTGGAGTTAAAGGTGTATCAAAAGATGGTAATTCAAAATTTGTCAGAGTCTTTGCTCAAGTAGGAGTAGTTTTTAAAGGTGATAATAAATTTACTGGAGAAATGAACTATCCTGATGCAGGAGGACATAAAGGTTTAATCGGTTGGTTAAATGATGAAGGGACTATTCTTTCAGGATATAAGAATGATCCAAAACCAAAACAAGCTAAACCACAAAGTAAAGAAATTCCATTTTAATTGATTAAATATTTTTATTTATTCATGATTTTTGTCAATGGAGAAACTTTCATTTATAAAGCTCCCTTAGAATCCATGACAAAATGCGACCAGGTTATAGAGAAGATAGCTAAGTCATATCCTGGTCGTAATGGAATATTTTATAATAACAAAAGAATACAAGTGTATTGGTGTAAAGATGAACAAGGAAACTATGTCGGATAATGTAAAATTTATTACTGAACTAGAACGACTGCTAAACCAAAAGCAAAATGATTATGGTCATTTTGATAATACCTCTTATGTCATGGCAGGAATTTTAGAAAAATATTTATCAGTTTATAATAATGTTGAGGTTAAAGTACCATTAAAGTTCTTTGGTATTTTTATGATTTTTTTAAAACTTTGGAGAGTTATGCAATCAGATAGCTATAAAAAAGATAGTTTTGACGATATTAATGGTTATGCAGAATTATTAAGGAGGCTAGTAGTTAATGAGCAAGATAAGAGGTAAAAGACCTATGACTCCTAAAATGGATAGGCTATTGCAATTTATAAAAAATTACACTAAAAAGAACAATTATAGTCCGACTTTTTCAGAAATGGCAAATGAGTTGGGATATAAAAGTAAAAATTCTGTTTCTTCTTTGATTAAGAAATTAGAAGAAAGAAACGAACTAAAAAGAGACTTTGCTGGGTACAGTAGAAATGTAAGTATAAATGAAAAGAGTTGAAAAATTATCTATTTTCCAGTTTGAGGCTAATTTTAGAGAAATTTTTGATGGTGAAACTATTGAGGAAGCTACTCAAAAAGCTCATTTATCAAAAAAACCTGGAGATGCTGCTGAAATTGAAATCACCGATAGCAGACTTTCTAAGGTAAATATAAAAACAATCGGTGAGGAGAACGATGGCTCTAAGTAATAGTAATGTTAGGCTATACGCAAAGTTGGATAAAGCACACAAGAAGATTATGGGTGCAAGAGAAAGAGGAAGACAATGCGTACATACTCTACAAAACTTTAAAGAATACAATCAATTGTATAGAAGAATTGTAGAAGCCGAAAACAAAGATGCTATATTTTTATATACTTAATTAAGTATATATCAAAAGTTGTTAAAACTTCTTAGGGGTACTATACTCTAAATTAAAAATAGAAAGAAAGAACATGAAAATATCAGACAAAACCAAATTAATATTTGACGAAGAAAGATTATTCTATGCTGAGATTGGCAGACGAATCAAAGAAGCTAGAATAAAAAAATATAATCAATTTACTGGCAAACAATTTAAAGTTAGTTTAGTTACTTTGGCAGCAGCTTTAAAAACAACTTACCAACAAATAGCCAAGTATGAATCTGCTGAAAATCGAATTCCATTAATTAAATTAGTACAAATTAGTAAGCTACTAAAAAAACCATTATCTTATTTCTTAGATGATTTTAATGGATCACCAGATATTGCCATAAAGTTTAATCAAGCCTTTGCTAATGCAATTGATAAACTTGAGGATAATATTTAATGTTTGTTCCATTATTAGATAAACTCAATAAGATAGTTCCTGAATTACATCAACAAGAAGAATTTGATTATTACTGTTCTATTCTACCTAAAATGATTGCTAATGGTCATGCAGCTCATCAATCTATTCCAGGTTATGAAACTTGCAAACCTGAGATTGAGGCTTTTAGATGGTTTGATGGTATTACTATTCCTGTTCATGGTTATTGTGATTTAAAAGGAGACAAACTTATTATTGAAGATAAATGTAAGTTTCCCAAAAGAGGTAGAGTTAAAAAAGATGGCACTAGGTCTTGGCTAACCAATAAACTACCAGAGGATAGACCAGAGGCTTTTCATTTATTGCAAATAGATTTTTATTGGTCAGTATTTAAAGTGCCAGTTTATCTTTGTTATATTAATGAGGAATCTTTTAAAGTCTTCCATGCAGGTAATTGTGATGAATTAAAAGAAGAAAATATAGAAAGAAGAATACCTAATCTTATTCAAAGATGTAAGGTAAGACAAAACTTAATGAGAATTAGCTCAGATCCTAAAGTAGTTAAGGACTATATTCAGCCTCAATTCGATCATTACTTTTGGCGAAATGAAGATGAGAATTATCTTAAAGATGCTATGAAATTTTGGGAAAGTTAATTCTTTTTCGAATCACTTAATTTTTTAAAAAACACTCAGATCACATTTTGTTACAACGCCAATGTTAATTAATTTAATGTGGTGCGACAGAAATGTCGATTACTATTCAATAAAAATAAAAAAAAATTACCTTAAAATCCAAAAAAGCTTTTTCTTTCAGTTTATACATCGCACCAATCAATAATAATTTTTTCAAAAAAAACATTTTACTCACTTTTAGACGATTTCAAAAAAGTGCGTATGATAGAATATATTTATAAAAGTTTTTATGAGAAATTTTTATTAGTAATTAAAATTAATTACTTAGCTATAAAACATTGTGAATAGGGTTTAGTTAGTTCTTGGAAAGGGAGTTATGTTTATGAACATAAATCAGCAAGAACCAATACCTTACCACATCAGAATGAGTTTAAAATATGATGAGGTAAATGAGTATTGGGAAAAACAAAACATTCCTTATGTAACTAAAGTTGAAGCAGAAAAAGCTGTTAGAAAACTTATGGTTAAATTTGGAAAACCAAGATTTGCACCTCCTAATATTAAATATAATATGACAAGGTACAGATCGGTTAAGAATGTTTGGTATAAAACTTATGTTTGTTTATCTGGTAATCCAAAAAGTCCAAATAAAGGGTGGAGAGATATTGTTCATTTAATATCTCATAAAGTTTATAGATACAGACATGGTTTCGCAAGAAACAATCAAAATGGTTTTAAACCACATTCTATACAACAAGCTGAACTAGAACTTGAAATGGCAAAATATGTTGTCAATCAAGGATGGTTAAATGGTGTTCTAAAACCTAAAATCGTTATCTTGTCCAAAGATGAAAAACGAAAAAAGAAATTAGAACACTACCAAAAGCTAATAAGTAAGTGGCAAACTAAATTAAAGTTAGCCAATACCTTTATACGAAAGTATAATAAAAAGGTCAAATACTTAAATAAACAATAAAGAACACAACCCTATTCACTACCAATCAAAACTAGACTTAGGTTTTAAATCGTTCTGTCTAACGCAATTATAATGAGCATTTTGATATTTGTATTTACCATAAACAATTTGACCAATTGGTACAAAAGAATCTTCATTAGTCATATCTTTATTGCAATATTTACATTTACCAACATCAATAATTTTTAATTTAGATTTTACCCAAGTCTTATTTTTAGACATACCTATAGTATTTACCCCTCCATCATACCCAGTTGACAAGCAACTACACCTAGTAACAATTATTTTTTAGCAGTCTTAGCTGATCTTTTTAAAGCCTTACTTGATACAGTTCCCTTACCTGGTTTGCTCTTACCAGATTTTTTAGCTTTATTCATATAATAGTAAAGTCCTTTTTTAACAACTCTACCATCTTTAGTTCTATGATAACCTTTTTTAACTTTTTTCATTATTTCTTTTTTTTCTTTTCCATACCTTTTAGTTTTTTCTTTCTAATAGTAGCATAGAATATTGGTTTAGCTTTTTTGCCATACTGCTTTTTCATAGCAGCTAACATCTTTTTACCTTTTTCTGTAAGTGGCATTAGTATTTCTTATTTTTCATTTTCTTTTTTTTCATCTTAGCTTTCTTAGCTGCAGCCTTACCTTTTTTAGTGTAAGGATATTTTTTTCCATTTACCATTGGCATAGTTATCTCCTATTTGTGTTTGTTTTTTCTTCCCATATACCAATCACTAGGTTCATAGTTCCATCTTTTACCATGATGACCTCTAAGATCAGCATATAACATTCTAGTTTTCACTAAGAATTTTATAAATTTCTTTACCATTTTTTGCAAGACCAATATCTAGCTGAGAATACATCTTTAGCAGATTCACATCTATGTCTTGCTCTAAACGATTTTCTTCTTGCAGGAATATTTTTTTTAATAGTCATATTGGCATCACCAAATCTAATAATCTTTTCTTTGCCACCTTTACAGGCTTTGACTACAAACTTTTTACCACCTTGAACTTGTCTTCTTGGTGAGTTGCATTTCATTTTAGATTTATCTATTGCCATAATTTATAACCAGTATCATCTTTAGTTAGAGCTTGTCCTCTACCATTTGGTATATAAGAACAATGAATCCAACCTTTATTACTAAAATCCTTCATATCATCTTCTTTATAATATTCAAGGATGACTTGATCCATAGGTAAATTTTCTATGATATGTTTAAATACTTTCTTATTATCAATACCAGGAATAGTAAAATCGGCTGCTTGACCTTTACAATGTTGTGAGGTTGTCTTTGAGCCTACCAATAAAGATAATTTTTTACTTCTAAATCCAGAACTTATTACCAAAGGTTTTTGAAAGTCATCTCTTAAAGGTTGCAAGATATTCTCACACAATTGTTTCAAACATTCAATCTGTTCGGCATCTGGGGTATTGTCTATATTATTCTTTTCGGCAGTTTCTGATTTAGTTAGTTCTGCAAGTGTAAAGTTTTCAGTTAATTTCATCTTCTGTTACTCCTTTAAAATATTTATAATTATATTTAACAGCTCTGCAATCATGTTTTTTACGCATAGACTTTTGTTTATCTTTAAATTCTATAGCTTTTTTTTCTGATTCAAATATTAAATTAGTAAATATTTCATAGAGATTAGAACCATCTCTTTTCCAAATGACGCACCACATTAAATGTTGTCTAATTTTTTACAACTAAAACTTATATATAAAACTTCATCATTAACTCTTTGATTGCCAAAGTTCTTTATTGCTTCACCACTAAAAGCATAACCTGCTATAGCACAATCATAATGACTATCAAATACCTCATCTACTGGGACTGGTTTCATGCAAGAATTATAGATTGACGAACATAAGGTTAGCACTAAAACAAATTTCATTAAGGATGTTCCACTAGCATTTGATTAGTTTCCTTTAAATCTTTTATTGTTTCTTTTGCTTTTTCTAAATCCATAGTTGCGTTCTCTAATTTTTGCAAACATCTTTTATTAGCAGAGTCTTTAGATTTGTTAGATTTCTCTAGCTCCTCTACCTGTTCTTTAAGAAGTTTGATTTGTTCCTTGTATTCAAGAATTAAATCGTTGCTCATTTATTTTATTTTTTTTTAAATAAATCTAATCCTGGTTTAAGTCCATAAATGCTTCCGAAGATACCTACTGTCAACCAGACATACCAATCAGGAAGGTTATTAAAATATTCAAAAAATAAATCTAGCTTTTGCTTAGCATCTGGAGTACCAGAAA
>Ga0222714_10002838_pt1 | contig 18035 bp, 11 predicted proteins | sample C33_3DmetaG_FD_165048 | JGI IMG/M metagenome (GOLD analysis project Ga0222714, IMG submission 165048) | Estuarine water microbial communities from San Francisco Bay, California, United States - C33_3D | ecosystem: Environmental > Aquatic > Marine > Unclassified | place: USA: California...
CCAAAAATGAAAGCGAAATATCCATACACGCCAAAGCGCGCGATTAGGTTCAATCAAAATTCGATCGATGTACGTCCCAGCTTCGTTTGTCCGAACACATGGGCGTTTGAATTCATCGGTCGCGAAAGCGCGCTGCGGCATTTCGACGCGCGCGACGCCTCGCACGGTGGTTCACGCGCGCGGACGATGAGTGTGCGACGAGTTTTCGCGCGCACATGGGCGCGTCAAGCGCACATCGCTGCGCGTTCAGCGCGCATCGACGATGGTAGTCAACAGACTGTTATCGGGCTCCAACATCATCATCTTTTTCTTTGCCGCGGTGCGCATTCGAGCGCTGGCGCGACGCCCGGGAGCGCGTACGATAGAATCCGCCGCCAATTCGATGTCGTCACGCGCGTGAAGGATGACGTGCTCGATGTGCCGCGGCGCGTGCGGGAGGATGTGTTGAACAAGGTGGAGGAGGCAAAGCTGCGAGCGAGACGCGCGACGGATACGGCGCTCGGTCCGCAAGCGTCGGAGTTTTTATGGACGATGAGCGAGTTAAATCCATTGGTGATTAAGCGTGCGATTGAACAGCGCGTAGTGGCGGCGTATGCGAAGCATTGGCGGACTATGGAGTTGGGCGCGACGAGCGGAGCCGCGGTGGCAACGTGGCGTTCGGCGCGCGCGTTTAAAACATCCGTCATGGGTATCTCGCCCGATTCTTCGGTGTTTGACGTGGCGTTCGGCGACCCGGCGATGGTTGGAGGGTCGATTGCGATCGCGGCCGCGGGCGCGTTCGCGATGCGACAGAGGTATCGATTGGATGTGGATTACGCGCAGGCGATGGCGACGCGTCGGTTAGCCGAACATCCAGGCGTGCGGGAATTATTAGGCGCACCCGTGACTGTTGGTGAATCTCGCGTGGTCGTGACCTCGGGCGGGGGCTTAGCGATGTTTAAGCGCGCGAGATCGAGCACGTTTGGGGCGATAACGCTTCCCGTGAGCGTTGATTCAAAGTGGGCGCACGTCGCGTTTGCGCTTCGCGGCACGCGTAAGACGGGCATCGTGAGCATGGCCACTAAGAAATGGGGCGGCGCGTATAGCATTCCACTTCTCGCGCTCGAAGTCGAGAGCTTGGATGGTGAGACGTACCGCGTGTTTCTTGACGGTGGTGCCAAAGAGTACGAAGCGAGCGGGGTGTTGGCGTCTTTGCGCGAGCCATTGCGTGCCTCCATCTCTGAAGAAATGAAACGACTGAAAGCGGATGCCGATGCGTTCGAAGCCGAGACACTCTCTCGTGAAGTCATAAAACGACGCATAGAGACGGCGCCGAAAACTTTAGACCAAGGTGGCGGCATGTATAAAGTTGAGCGCGTTAAAGACGCCGCGGCGTCGGCGGTGCATTTTGTTCGAGCGCGCATCGCTCGAGCGCGCATTTCGTCCAAGTAGTGGTATTCTTAGTGTATAAATATTATCTAGTGCAATAGTTTCACGGTGTGTTTAAGTTCTTCGCGCTGAAGCATCGTCTTTGCGACTTCCGCGTCGCGATGGATGCGCGTAATCAACGCTTCGAGCGTCGTAAAGTCCGCTTCAGGGCGCAAATACGCGCTCACTACTAATTCTAATTCCTCCCCATAAAAATCCCCCTCATCGCCAAAATCATGTAAGAGCCACGGTTCGATTGTCTTCTTCGCATTGTCGAAGAATGGATTCCATCCGATGCTCATGACTTGCTGATAAATTTCGCCTCTCAGTTTCGCAAACCCGAGGTAAATGCCAGGCGCGAGCGAATCAACTTGAAATTTCAACGCCGCCACATCTAAATTCGCCGTGGGAATGCCGAGCTCTTTAGCACCGCGCCCAAAACCCTTCACCACCGGACCTCGCATGACGACGGGTGGAATGGGTAGTACGGCGTCCGCCGATCCGTCATCCAGTGGGAGCCAATCCTCAAACGCGGGCAAGCCAAATTTTGCCAAATCCAAATCGTACAGACTATGTATAACCGCATCCGCACAGTTTTCGAACGCGGCGCGATCGCGAATGCTCGGCACCGCAATCGTGCGCATTCCCGCGCTCTGCCCGGCTTCGCACCCGACGGGTGTGTCCTCTATGACGACGCACGCCGCCGCGTCCGCGCCCAACGTCTTCGCCGCGAGCTCGAAAATTTCCGGATCAGGCTTCCCACGCACCACTAAGTCGCCAGTGATCTCACACGACATCATCTCTACAACCCTCGCGTGACTCGCCATCTTCAGCGCAAAGTACTCTCGAGGTGTCGACGTCGCCAAACCGAACCGCACGCCTTTCGCCCGCAAGTGCTCGAGCAACCGCATCGCGCCAGGCATGAGCTGCACCTCGCCCCAGCGCGCGTTTAACAGCGGCGACGTCGCAGCGAGCAGCGCCTCGGGGGCAATGTCGAGCGATAGCCGCGAGATGAGCTCGCGCGTGGCATCCATCGGCCGCATGCCGCGCACGCGCTCGAGCGCATCGTGAATGGTACTCGTCGCCAGCGCACCCTCGGTGAGGTCGCGCACGACCGCGCCGACCACCTCGTCGACGAGCTGCTCGGTGTTAATCAACGTCCCATCGAGATCTAAAATCACCGTCGGCGTCGGCGTCATCGATGCGGCGCCGCGTCGGCGTGTGATGCTCGCGTAGTCTTGCACTCCAAACAGCATTTCATGCCCTTGCGCACATTTTGCGTATTGCGCGCTCGCGGCGACGGCCACCGCGCCATCTCGCGAGCGCATCGCACGCATCGCATATGTTTACACGCGTTCGTTCGCATCGCGCGCCGCCGACGGGTGCGAACGCGCGGGATCTATCGAATATTCCGTGGTGGTGAGATATTTTGCAAAAAGCGCTGCAAAAAGTGAATTGATCGCCACACATCACCGCACGCACGCGCCCCACATCGCCGCCATGCACGCCATCTCGCACCACAGGTACGCGTACACAAATTATTCTCGTCGTTCTCCACCGCGCGCGCGCCGTCGTTCGAGTCGCGCGAGCGATGCGCGCGCAAGATGGGCAGATCGCACACGCCGCCGCGCTGTCATCAACTAACTTTTCGCAATCGACGCGTCTTTCGCCGAGCACAGACTCGCGACGCCGTCTTCGATGACGCCGTCGATGCACGTTAAAATATCTTCATCGTCTCGCGCGCGATCGCATCGCGCGATCGTTCGCGCGTCGGCGTCGGGCGCGCAAACGCCGGCGGGACAAAAACGCGGCGGCTCGAGTGCCTTTTCGGACGATGACGGCGCTTCGCCTACAATCACGATCGGGATCAACGGCTTCGGGCGCATCGGTCGATTGGTCATGCGCGCGGCGCTGAAGCATCCAAACCTACGCGTCGTCGCGGTGAATGATCCTTTCGTGGATGCCAAGTACATGGCGTACATGTTCAAGTACGACACCGTGCACGGGATTTTCGCCGGGACGTCTGAAGCGGAACGGGCGGATATTGAATGCAAGGGTGATGAATGCGCGTTGGCGTTCATGGTGAATGGTTCCGTCGTGGAAACGTACGCTGAGCGTGATCCGTCGAACATTCCTTGGGGTGACCTCGGTGTGGATGTTGTCATTGAATCCACGGGGGTGTTTACGTCTCTCGCGGGCGCGCAAAAGCACATCGACGCGGGCGCAAAGCGCGTGGTGATCACCGCACCCAGTGCGGATGCGCCGATGTATGTCATGGGCGTGAACGCGAATGACTACGATGCCTCGGAATTGATTGTGTCAAACGCGTCGTGTACGACAAACTGCTTGGCGCCTTTGGCCAAGGTGATTGACGACAACTTTGGAATCATCGAAGGCTTGATGACGACGGTGCACGCCACTACGGCGACGCAAAAGACGGTCGACGGCCCGTCCATGAAAGACTGGCGCGGAGGCCGTGGTAGTGGTGTCAATATCATTCCGTCGAGCACTGGCGCTGCCAAGGCTGTTGGTAAAGTTTTGCCGAAATTGAACGGCAAGTTAACTGGTATGGCATTCCGTGTGCCGACGCAAGACGTGAGTGTCGTCGATTTAACCGTACGAGTGGAAAAGAAAACCACATACGAAGAAGTCTGTGCGACGATTAAGCGTGCGAGCGAGTCTGCCGAATACGCTGGTGTGCTCGGGTACACCGAAGATGCGGTTGTCTCGTCAGATTTTATCGGAGACAGCCGATCTTCAATTTTTGACGCGACGGCTGGCATTCAACTCGGTGACAATTTCATCAAGGTTGTTTCGTGGTACGACAATGAATGGGGTTATTCCAACCGTGTCGTGAACTTGGTGCAGCACATTTCTGCGGTTGCCGCCCTCAAAGCGTCGCCCGAAGCTGGCGCCAGATAATTTACAGAGAAGTTTACAAGCACGCCCGCACACATGACACGACATTTTCAAAGACGACAAATAACACAATTTATAATCACTACCTACAGTATCTACAGTATCGATCGAAGATACAGTGCCAATATCTATCCTATGGTAACGACGCACGCGCGATGGCGCGTTCGATTTCGCGATTGGTGAGCGATACGCCTAAAGTCGACCGAAGATGCACGCGCGCGGCTTTAATCGTCATCGGCACGGCTTTGCCCTCATCACTGCTATGACTCGCGAGATCTTTGAGTGATTGGACGATTGTTCGATCCAGTAATCGTTCGCCTGACTCAGTGGCGACGACGTCACCCTTTGCCAACGCTGAAACGCGGCGTGACAATTGAAACAACGCCGCCGCATCAGAGCGGTGCATGGGCGCGGCGGCTAGTATACGTTCAAACGCTCGCTCTTCACGAAGGAATAACTCTGCATCGTCGACATCTCCTTCAGGAGAGTTAGAATCCGACGACGACGACAACGCATCATCATCGACAGTGAGCACGTCCAACGCTCGTCTCGCGCGTACGATTTCATCCTTCAACATCGCTTTTTCATCCACGCTCAACAACTTATCTTTCTCTGGCGCGATGGATCCCTTCGCGTCGTCCCCACTCATTGCCATAAATATTTCATATCCAATAATCCCCACCGCGTGCGATAGATTTAAACTCGTCGGCCCAGTGCCGCCGGTGTACTTTAAACTTCTTCGGCACAATTTTCCCGCACCCGCGGTCGGGATGGCCACCGCAGCGTGAGCCCACGCAAGATCTTCATTCGTCAGCCCCGTGCGTTCATTACCGAACAAAATCGCAACTTTCCCTCGTTTGGCTTCCAGCGCCACGCGTTCAGCGGCTTCTCGCGCCGTCATTAACGGCGTCCCGCTACGCGGCCGAGCCGTCGTCGCCAACACAAAAGTACAATCCTTCAGCGCCTCCTCACTCGTTTTACATCGCTCGGCATCGCGCAACAACCAATCTGCCGCGCATGCGTACCGTATGCTTTCATCCGAAAGCGGCGTTTCGTGCGCGGCGTCACCGAGAATCTCACTCGCGCGTTCGGGCGCCGTTCCTTCGCCCTCCGACGCTTCGTCCAGCGTTTGTCGCCCATCTCCCGCCCCGGTCGCAGCTGCGGGCTTTTGCAACACGAACGGTCCGACATCGACGAGTTTGAGGTCGTACACGCCAAAATTTTGCATGCTTCGCGCGCACGCGCCCACGTTCGCCGGACCTTGGGGGTTCACGAGGACGAAGCGGACGTTCGCCAGACCTGGGAGGTCGTTTTGGACGTCGTCTACCCACGGAGTGGCGCTGCTCTTACATCGAACGCGGCGGGTGCGGGTCGGTGCGGGCGCGCGCGGCGCGATGCAGGCGTTAGCAAACGCACGGGCGGCGGACATCGATGCGGCCGGGCGGGTTGTGAAGCGAGCCGCGAAAAAGCGCGCGCGTGGCTGCCGGCGGCTTTGCATACTTGTATTACAGAATTAATCTTCTCGCACGCGCTTGGCGTCGCGGACATCGATTTTCGAATCTTCACTTTTGTTTGCTAAATCATCAGCAGATCCATATTCGCTATCACTCGGAGGGGCGAACGAGCCGTCGGGTTGTAAAATGCGAAGCGTCCCATCAAAGACGTTAAACACTGAGCCTCGAATATCCAAATCTCCGCTTTCGATGCGGCTTCGCACGAATGGAAATGTGGCTAAATTTGACACGCTCTGTCGAACGAGTTGAAATTCTAACATGCGACCGCGAATATCTGGGTCGTATTTGTCGCACACCTCGCACACGCTACGCTCCGCGAGCGACACCCACGACCCAATGAACCCTTCTCCAGTCGCCTCGTTCGCGCCAAAAACCTTGGGATCAGAGTTGGCACCGTTTCCATATTTTCGTAACGCCGCCGCCGCGCCACCGCACTGCGTATGCCCCATGACTAGAATTAATTTGACTTTTAAGTGCACCACCGCGTACTCGATAGCCGCGCATGTACCGTGATGCGCGCCATCCACGCCGCTAAACGGCGGCACCAAGTTTGCCACGTTACGCACGACGAACACCTCCCCAGGGGACGTCGCAAAAACGATCGCTGGATCGGCGCGTGAATCGCAGCACGCCACCACGAGCGTCGAAGGCCGCTGCCCGCGCTCCGCTAAATCCTTCAACGCAACCCCGAGCCCACCGTCGGTGTCATTCTTGCGCAGTTCAAAGTTCCTATACCCGCGCACGAGATCCTTCATCGCTTCGTGACCCGCCATCGTGCCCGCGAGCGCGACGCGCGCGTCAGGCTCGGTGAGCTCAGCCGTGGGCATGCCTCCCCTACGCAATCGCGGCTCTTCGTCTCCTTCCTTCTCTCGCGCGCGACGCGCGACGCCCCTTCGCGCGCGTCGAACGCGCGCGCGACTTTACGACGAACGCGTCTCCGACGCGACGCGCGACGTCGCGCGAGTCGAGCGATGCGAACGATGCGTCGTTCAACGAGGCGACAACTGAGGGTGAATGTGCGCCATTGTGTCGCGCGCGTGCACGCGGCGTCGCACGGACGACCGCGCGCGAACGCACGCGAACGAGCGCACACACAAAATCGCCATGGGGCGCCAACACGCCGCGAGATCGACGATGGATGCCGAACGCGCGGCGAATCAGGCGTCGAATCCTTCGTTCGTGGACCGCGCGAGAGATGACGCGTTGCGCAGCGGCGTACGCGCGTCTGCGGCGGCGCGAGCGGTGACAAAGGTGCATAGACATCGTGCTGGCGTCGATGTCGCCGCACGCGGCGCCGGCACGGGTGCGGAGGAGGAGGAGGAGGAGGAGGAGGTCGACGCGCTCGGGTTTGAAAGGCGGCGGCGAGCGGCGGAGTCGCGAGCGCGCGATGACGCGCCCGATACCGCACGCGTGGCGCAGCAACGACGACATCAAGAGAGTACTAGCGATAGTGATGCGTCTAGTGAGAGCGAGAGCGAGGATGAAGCGGCGCGGGATGCGCGCCGGGCGGCGATTAGGGCGCGAGCGGCGGCGCGCGAGGCGGAGCTCGAACGCGGCGACTTTGCAGAGGACGACGACGATGTCGACAAGGCTGGCGCTGTTCACGCGCGCGCGAGTGCTGGACGTTCTGCTGAAGCACTAGACGCGGGCGATGCGTCGAGTTCTTCGTATGAGACGGATAGCGAGTACGAGACGGATAGCGACGACAGCGACGCCGACGGCGCCGGCGGCTCAAGAAAGTTGTTCAAGCCGATATTCGTTCGCGCGAGCGAGCGAGATACGATCGAAGAGCGCGATAGAATTAATGCCGAGCTCGAAGCCGAAGCGGAAAAGAATGCCGAAGCCAAGGCGGCAAAGAAGGCGGAATCGAAGAAGCTGGTCGAGTTGGAGGTCCGCCGAGAGGAGGAACTCGCGCGCGCTCTCGACGAAATGGAGCCCAGCGACGTGGACACTGAAGACGAATTCGACGACGCGGGCGCGTTTGACGCATGGAAAGAGCGGGAGCTCGAACGGTTGAAAACCGACCGCATCCAGCGCGAATTGATGTACCGCGAGCGCGAGGAACAAGAGCGCATTCGTAACATGACTGAAGAGGAACGCGACTTGTATCACGCCAAGCGCATCGCCAAGCAAAAGGCGGATGAAAAGGACAAGCCGAAGATGGCATTCATGCAAAAGTACTATCACAAGGGTGCGTTCTTTCAAGAATCTGCAGATGATGCGTTCGGCACCGCTGGCCCTGATGAAATTTACAAGCGCGATTTTACCGCGCCGACGGAGCTTGAGCGCGGCGATAAAACATTGCTTCCAGCCGCCATGCAAGTGCGTAAGGGTACGTTTGGCATGCGCGGAAATACAAAATGGACGCACTTGGCAAATGAAGACACGTCGATTCGTAAAGACGAGACGGATGATTTATGGTCGGGAAAGAACAGAGACGTCCGCGCGCTCAAAGCCAAGGCGACGGAGAAACAAGCGGGCATGAAGAAAATTTAATTCCACGCGCCGACGCCAGCGGCGAATGTATTCTTGACGGTCGTTACCCACCGTCGCGTAGTAACAGTAGCGTCGTGTAGCGCACGACATTGAAATCAAACGAAACGACATTCAAAACTAACAAAACGTCGCGCGCGCGTTTCGACCGCCTCACAGCGAGGTGCGAGCCAAACATGCGTGCCTTACGTGTGTGCCTCCTTCTCGTCTCCGTGGCGGTCGCGGCACACGCGCAAGATACACCGCCGCCACCGCCGCCACCACCGCCACCGCCTCCGCCGGACGCATCGCCACCGCCGCCACCGCCGTCGCCGCCCGCGAACGCGCACAAGTACCTCAACATCCCAGTGCACGAGATTACCACCGACGTCAACGAAGATTTTTTCTCGAGCGCCACAACCGGCACGGCGGGAAAGGGCGTGGCACTGACCTGCAATCGCGGATGCGTCAATAGCGAAGAGGTGACGTTAGACTTTTGTGCCGAACGCGTGACGTACACGTTTTGCAAGCGCGGCAACCCGACGACGTTGGCTTCGAGCGCGAGCGATCAGGTCGCTGTAGATTTAATGGAGCAGGCCACACGCAAAGCGTTCTTGTCCCTCACTCGTGAGCTGCACAAACGTGGATTCGATCCGGGCGCGTCGTGCCGGGCGCGGTTGCGTCAATGGTTTTGCTATGAATTTTTCAACCAGTGCAACACGGATGAAACGTTGTACATGCCGACGTGTTTAGCCGAGTGTTACGCCCTCAAGGAGGCGTGCGGAGAAGCGAATAGCGCATTCATCCAGTGCGATTTAGAATGGGAGGAACAAGACTTTGGTGGCAACACACCAGCGACATATTTCGAAGGCGGGACGTACGCCGCCAACGGAACGTACGTAAACTCAAACGCCACCAAAGGACTGTATATCCGCGGCGTGAAGCCAAATGGGGAGTACGGCACACCCATATTTGAGCCAAACGCGGGTCGGTGCACGGGCGCCGCCGGTGTCGCGCGCGTGACGTTTGCAATCCTCACTGCGCTCTTCGCGCTCTTCGCGCTCGGCGGTTGTTAGATTTCTTGTCACTGTAGTTTAGTCGTAGCCCGAACGTTTGTTCGTACCCCGCTGTTTAGAACTCTGCTGTAAAATACACAATACTACATCGCCGCTACATCTACACACTATAACTATGACTACTATCACGCCAGAGCGAGCGTGAACGCGAGCACGACGCCGAGCGCGAGCCGTCCCGCCGTCCCGACGCCCTCGGCGGCGCTCGTGCATCGAATATCCGGACGACCCTCCGGCGCGACCACCCCCGACGCCAAAGACGCATTACACGACACTTTCGCCACATCATAATCCCCCGTACACGCATACACTGAATTCAAGCAATAATCCCAACACGCAGGGAGCTCGTAATAGATTAACGGATCAATCGGATCCGGGTCGCACCGAGGAAACGTCAACGCGCACATGTACTCGCTCATAATCAACAAACAATCCGGATCCCCCGCGAGCTCGGGATACATCGCCGTCTGCGCCAACGTCAACGTATCAAACATATTCAATACACGCTTATCCAGCGTCAGCGGTGGATCGGTGTGCACGCACGCGTCCCAAGCGACGCCCGAGCAGAACCCGAGCTCGCCCGCGTCGAGCGACACGCACTGCGCGCGTTGCGCCGCGACCCCGTCCGCATCCGTCACCGTGTACGACCCGGGCTGGTCCGCGCACACCTTATACTTGTAATCATTCGCGCGCCCGAACGGGCTCTCGGCGAGTCCTCCGGGCGCCGGCGGCGGCGGCGCCGGCGTCGGCGTTTGCGCGCGCGCGCCGCGGGCCGCGACCGAGGCGCACGCCACTAAAACGCACACGCACGCCCGCGCGCGCGCGCCAGTCGCTCGAGCGAAGCGACGCGCGAACGCCGCGCGCGCACTCGCGCGTCGCGCGCGCCGGTGTCGCATCGCGCCGCGTCGCGCACTCCCGTCGCCGCGGCAGCTGCGCGCGCGCATTCGAAATCGCGCTCGCAGACCCCTTCATTGCTCCCTGATCATGATTGGTCGAACCGCCCGCGTATCGATCAAATATCGATCACGCTCGAATCCATCGACACACGCATCGATGCATTCGCGTTGGATTCATCGATGGGCGTACCGATCGATCACGGTGCCCAGAGCCATAGGTTCCGAGGGGCTCTCGCGCGCGTTATCCCGCACACGACGTCGCGCGAGGGCGCGCGCGCACGAACGCGCACGCGCGAGTGGTGACGAGAGTCGCATCGCACGCGGCACGCGCGCGAGCGCTGCGGTTGGCGCGCGAGCGACGACGCTGGGCGCGTGAGCTCGCGATCGATTTTGATTTGAGCCTCGCCGCGCGCGTCGAGCTCGCGGTGGTGCGCGCGTCGGTGCGCGATGCGTGGGTGCCCGTTCGCGGCGGCGACGGCGACGATGGCGAGCGAGGATGGGTGTCCGTTCGCCACCGCGCGTGGCGTGGTGGGAGATGCGACGACGGCGTCGGGGACGGTGGCTGCGTCGCGCGGCGCTTCGTCGAGGGCGCGCGGGGACGGGACGGAAGAGAGCGCGAGTTCCGCGAGGGAATGGAGCGGTTTAGAGACGCTCGTGAACGAACTCGTGGCGAGTTTACGCCCGACAGAGTTGAGTGAGGCGAGACGGCGCGCGGTGTTTGAGCATATAAAGCATTTGGCGCAGGAGTGCTTTGGCACGGCGCACACGTTGGTGAGCGCGTACGGAAGCGTTCCGCTGCGCGCCTATCTTCCCGACGGTGATATCGACGTGTGCTTGCTCGGTGATCATCGCGTGATTGATAAACAACAATGGACGACGAAGTTTAGAAAGTACATCGAGCGCGTGGAGAACGAGGCACCGCCGCATGAGTTTGCGGTGAGCGAAATTAGCGTCATCAACGCCGAAGTGAAGCTCATGAAGTGCATCGTGGACGGGATGATGGTTGATGTGAGCGCGAATCAGTTTGGCGGTTTAGCGTCGCTTGGATTTTTAGAAGAAACGAATACGTACGTTGGACGGGATGACTTGTTCGTGCGATCGATCATTTTGGTCAAGGCTTGGGGATTTTATGAAGGGAGGATTTTAGGCGCCCATCACGCGTTGATTTCCACGTACGCCCTGGAGACGCTTGTGTTGTACATCATCAATAAGTATCACGCCGAGTTGACGTGTCCGTTATCGGTATTGCATAAAGTTCTCAGCGTGTTTTCGGATTTCGATTGGGAATCACACGCGTTGACGATTCACGGACCGGTTGCTCTAGAAGATATCGGCAAACCGCAGGCATGCTTGGAGGATGGATTGTTGGATGAGGAATTTATGCAATCGATGTTATCGAGGTATGGATGCGAGTACATGCGTGCGCTCGCGGGAACATCGCCGGCGGTGATCAAGTACATGAACATCATAGATCCGTTGTTGCCAAACAACAACCTAGGTCGCTCGGTATCGAGTGGAAACTATAGACGCGTACGATTGGCGTTGCGCCTCGGGGCGAAACGCTTGGATAAGTTGATGGAGTGCTCCGCGGCGGGTGACGACATGGGCGTCCTTCGCGGATTTGTGGGGATGTTTGGTAACATCTTACGCCACAGGCGCTTGATTTATCCTCTTCCGCACGCGCCTGATACCCCTGGTGGATGTGAGCACGCGGATGAAGTGTCGTTGACGCCGATGGGCATGCCGACGCGCGCCATCGCGTCCATTTCTCGAAGCTGTCTGGTGGAGGGTACGACGCCAGGGAACGCGCACACGCGCTCGGTCGTTGACGAACTACAACCTCGTCAATTGCCATTCGATAGCGAGGTGCAGGATGAAATCGACGCGAATAAAGCCGCGGATGATGAAGTCGACGCTGTCAATCACTGGCTCGGTAACACGCCGTCTCCGGAGCGCAAGATCGAACGCACGGCATCGCAAACATCCCTTTCCGCGGGCGAGCGCGGCATCCACTGGGGTCGATGGGATATCGTCGACGATGAAACGCGCGCCGAACTTGAGGAGCGTGGGGCAAATGGTCGTCCTTCGATTGATTTGTCAGACGACAGCGCCAAGCTTTCGACGTCTCCCCCGCAGAGCGTCTCATCGGACGACGCGGGTGAGAAGACCGACGGAGGTGACCATAAGCCATCGCCGCCAATCCCTGAAGACGCCACCGCGCCTGGCATTAACGACATCTTTACTGGTTGTCTTGATACGATTCGCGAGCATCTCATGTTTGGCGTATTCCATCATCGACGAGCGTATGAGCGCGCTGAGGCTGCGCGCGCAAACGCCGATCAACGTCGATCGAATAATCGTCATAAAGGCGGCAAGGCACCGTACAATCGTTCGCGTAACACATCCAGACAAACAAAGGGCAACAAGAACAACAATGGATCTCGGCAGCAACATCAGCAGCAATTTCAGCCGCCGCCACCACCGCCGCCGCCGCCACCGCCGGGTGCGCCGCCGCCGGGCACCATCAAGCGCGCAGGTAGTGGATACTTCAGCGAAGATCAACAGTCGTCTTCATTCGAAAATGATCTTGAAGCACACTTTCCTCAAGTTCAGTCGTTGCAAGATGAGGAGGCGTCAAATCCGATGCCTCAACGTCCTCGTTCGCCTCGACCGTCGCCGACGTTTCCGCAAGCCTGGGCTGGAGTCGCAAAGTTACCGCCGAAATTCGGTCCGGACAGCGACTCCAACGCGTCTCAAGCTAGCGAACCGGTGACGATGGCGAGTGTTCTCAAGGAAGTTGAAGAAAAGTTGAACTCTGAAGCTTCTCCACAGAAGGAGGCGCCTCCGAGCGCGCCGAGCGCGACCAAGCCATCTTGGGGCCCGAAGGGCTCTGCTCCGATTGACGTTCTCAAAGCCAACGCCACAAAACCTGTGAGCGAGCGACCAACGATGCCGACACCGCCATCTACAACTGCAGGCGCTACTGTGGAGGAAGAACATTCAGATGACAGCGCGAACGCGCCCGCAGGCGCAGCCGCCAATGAAGAGAAATCCGCCACCACCAAGCAAAAACGCGTCCGTTCTAGAAAGTCTCGCACTCGACCACTTACCAGTGAAGTCCTCGAATGCGAAACTACGTTTCCATCGCTCGGTGGCACGCCAAACTCGGACACATCCGATCAAACCACCTTTGAAGCATCCGCTACCAAGACGACGACGTGGGCAGCAAAGCTCGCGTAACCATCGCATCATATACCATTACGCGCTCTTAGAACAGCAGACACACATTCCGTACATTATTTTCTTCACGTTGCATGCAATTGTAAGTCACTTAAAGTAATTTGTTTCCACATGTCCGTATCCGCGCGTCCCAAACGTCTCGACGCCACTGCGCGGAGCGCGGAGCCCGATGACGACATCTACGTCAACCGTAGATGCGAGCTATGCGTCGCAGCTTCTCGCGCGCGGCGTCGAACAACTCGCGGATGTACGTATTTATTCGATGTGACCGCCAGATCATCTGCACGCTCGATCGCAGCGGCGGAACGGCGTTTTAATAATCGTATTGTTGATTGTAAAGTGTGCGCTGATCTAACGACCCGTTTCACGCGCGTAGGAACCCGCGAGGCTAGAGGAAGAAGCCGCTCGCGCGCGACAGCGCTTAGAAGACGTATCCGTGCGTAATTACAAGGCGTACATTGGCGCGGCAGAGTGTTACGCGGCGACGCGTTCCGAAGCGAAGGATATCGAAACGTTGCTCGAGACGTTGCGCGCGCAGCTGCCGAGTTTAAGACTCGGGTGTGAAGCGTTCGTGAAGGGCGCGCAGGAGATTGCAAAGGCGCGAACGATGAATAGGACGCTACTGAATAATAGCACGACGATGGGGGAGTTGTTGGAGATTCCAAAGTTATTGGACGCGTGCGTGCGTAACGGTCACTACGACGAAGCGTTGGATTTAGAAAACTTTGTCGCCAAGATGGAAACGACGCACGGACACATTATGCTGATCAAAGCACTTGCGGATGAAGCTCGGGCGTCGAGTGCAGAGATGTTGAGAGCGTTGTTAGGGCGGTTACGCGTGGGGATTCAACTTCCTGAGTGTTTACGCGTCATCGGCTACTTGCGTCGATTAAGCGCGTATGATGAAATGACACTGCGTCAGACGTTCTTATCGTGCCGAGAAGAATACATCGCCAACGCGGTTGGGGATTTAGACGACTCCAACGCGTATGATTACTTGAAAAAGCTCACAGATACGCACCGAGTGGCGTTGTTTGACGTCGTCATGCAGTATCGCGCCATCTTCTCCGACGAGTCCGCGAGCGATACAAAATCGGACGCGGAGATTGATGGAGGATCATTGTTATATAGTTGGGCCACGCATAGGGTGTCGAAGTATTTGGCGCTTGTGGAAGCGATGTTGCCGCGCGTGTACGAAGGCGGAGCGTTGGCATCCGTATACGAGCACTGTCAATACTGTGGTACATCTCTGGCACGCGTAGGTTTGGACACTCGCCCGTTGCTCAAATCTTTGTTTACAGATGCGGCGGTGGGTATTTTCGACGCCACGCTAGCGACAGCTGGTGATGAATTCGAGCGAGCGCTCGAGAGCGCGACGTGGACGAGCGTCTCAGCGACACCTTCGAGCAAGCCCGAAGGCGACGACGCCGATGGCCCGCCCGTGTCTTTGCTCGATTTCGTGCCCGTTGCCACATTTACGAATGGTGTGTTATTGGCGTACAACGAGCTTCGTCACCTCACGGGTGTGCTCGACGTTGAAAGTCGCCTCGCGGCGTCTCTCGAATTGACACTGAGTCGCGCCGCCGCCGCCCTCCTCGCTCTGTCGCAGGCCAAAGACAGCGCGCTTAGACATGACGAACGCAAGTACGCTACATACGTCGCATGTGTCCGCGCTTTTGCCGACGATGCATCGACGTATTTACTCTCCGCGTTTGCTCGTTTAACGCCGGCGTCGCGCTCTACCGCGTCTCGCGCGCTCCCCAAATCCATCCGAGCCACGCTCGACCCAGTTCTTGCCAACGTCCCCGCGTGATATATCACCCTTTCGCGCACCCTTAGTCTCATTTGTAACTTCACATCACGCGTTAGCATCGATTCGCGCGCGGAAACACCTTCCAAATGTCCTTCGCCTTCATTTCCGCCTTCATTTTCGCCTCAACACCCTCTGCACAGCGCCACTCGCGCGTCAGAACGCGTCGCGCACGATGCGCGCACGCATCCGCCGCCTCGCGGCGTTCGCGATAGTCATGCTGAGCATGACTTTCGCCGCGCGCGTCGCCGCGCTCGACGTCGACGTCGTCGCGTCGCCGCGCGACGACGATCGCCGCGCGGCGAACGACTTTGAGCCGATCACCAGCGCGGCGAACGACGCCGGTGTCGGCGCTCGCGACGGGTGGCGCGCAGTTCGCGTGCCTGGGGAGGTGATACACATCGCGCGTGATGCCGCGGATGCGGTGCCGCGCGCGTCGATGGCGTTGTCGAGCGACGATGATGGTGACGCGCGCTCGGACGCGAGGGTGTTAGCGGAGCGCGAATGGAATCCTTCGTCGTCAGCGTCGCCGCACGGCGAGCGATTCATGGCGTGGCTCGCGAAAAACCCCGAGCGTGCCGCAAAATACTGCGGGAATGCGGCGAACATGCCATGCGCGGAGAGCGCGCGTAGAGAGAAGATTTTCGAGGCGAATATAGCGAGAGTGGACGCGCACAACGCCAAAGTGCCGCCCGGCGGCATGCGTATGGGTGTCGGAAAGTTTGCAGATTTGACCGAAGAGGAGTTTACGCATCGCCACGTGCAGTATGGTGGTCGCAAGACGCATTTGCCGAGAGGCGAACGGGCGTTTGAAGCGGCGGCGTTGGGCGCCGCGCGCGACTCGGTCGACGGCGGTGAAAAGCGAAGGACGCGCGTAGGCGACGTACAAGTGAGTAAAGATGTGTTAGATGCGTCTGCGGCGGCGAGCTTACCCGTGATTGATGCGAAACCCACTGCAAGAGGCGATGTCGATCACACAGAGACGGCAACAACGACGAAGGTGGAGCTCGACCCGCGGTTTAAAAACTTTGTCCAGAGGTACGGCAAGCAAAAGCAGTATTGCCCCACCGAGGCGTTTCCGTGTGCGGAGGCGTATCGCCGTCAAGAAGTCTTCTTGTCAAATGTAGCGGACATTGAAGAAACGAATAGCCGAGGCGGGATGCAGAAGCGCGTGACGCGATTCGCGGACTTAGAATCCGAAGAATTTGCGCGCGAGCACGCGACGTACGCCAACATCACCAACGTAGGAACAAAAGATGCCGTATCTGCGGCGCATAGCGACCCGGGCAAGACGTACTTGCTCCCGACGCTCGGCGATTTGTCTGCCAATGCGAAAAATCAAGCGGCCGCGGCCTCAAGGCGCACCGCAAAGCCACTCATGCGCGCACCCAAACGCGCGTCGTCGTCCGACTTGGGCGACGACGAAACCACGTTCAATTACATTGAAAAGGGCTTCCCGCGCGCGTTCGATTGGCGCACAAAGATTGACATTGGACCCATTTACAGCCAAGGAATGTGTTCCGGATGTTGGGCGTTTACCACGGCGCAAGTCATCGGCGATAGCACCGCAATCGCCACGGGCAAGCGCATCTCGGTGAGCCCGTACCATTTGTTATCGTGCGACAATTTGGATTCAGAGTGCAGTACTGGGAACATGGCGACGGCATACGCGTGGATTAACGTGCAAGACAAGGGTGTGTTAACCGCGGCGGATTTCCCTGAAGGCAGTAGCTGCGACGTGGCAAAGAGCCCAGACACGACGGGCGTGAAGATTGAAGGCTATTGTGAAATTGCCCCGCTCGAGGGCGTGTCCACGTCGGTGAATTTAATGACGGCGTTGCAACAACAAACCGTCGCAGTTGGTTTGAATGTCAAGCCTCTACAACTCTATGGCGGTGGCATCGTACGATTGGAAGACTGTCCACCGGCGAGCGACGACCCGTTGCTCGCGATTAACCACGCAGCGGTGCTCGTCGGTTGGGGCTACGACGTTCCATCCAAGCAGCCGTACTGGATCATGAAGAATTCGTACGACGACGACTGGGGTGAGGATGGTTACGCCAAGCTCTCCATGGAGATTGGAGAGGGTGGCTACGGTACATGCGGGCTGTACACTGAACAAAACTACCCGCTCACCGATGGTAAATCATGTGCATTGGGATCGAGTAAAAAGTGGAGCGTCAAGCGCGGCCAAGACGTGTATTTGGAACCCGACGACGTTTTAGTCTTACCCAACGGTAAAGGATTGATTTCACCATTCAAGTTTTCACTGTTTGGTTTCGATCTGACGGAGATTTTACAAATTGCCTCAATGTTTTGCTTTTCGCTGTGTTTCGTGTTGGTGCTCGTCGAGCTCTACTTTTGCTTGTTCCCGGAGCTCGACCACGGCGGCGAAGACGGCGAAGACGACTCAAACGGTGGCGAGGCCCCGTCCGTTGGTTCAGCGTTATTGAAAAACGCCGAAGAAGGGTACGGGACGACAGGGAAGTAATCATTATTCTCATATATATTTAGCGCATAGCAGGCGATGTACGTCGCCGTTGTAGTCGACATCGTAGAAGACGTAGTCCGTCACGCGCGCCAGTCCTCCACTCGCCGCCTCGAGCGCCGTCGTCATGGTTGACGTCACCATCCTCTTCTTCGCCCGCGCGCGAGAAATAACCGCACAAAGCTCGCAACGTATCACTATTCCAGACACCGACGC
>Ga0222714_10002841_pt1 | contig 18027 bp, 17 predicted proteins | sample C33_3DmetaG_FD_165048 | JGI IMG/M metagenome (GOLD analysis project Ga0222714, IMG submission 165048) | Estuarine water microbial communities from San Francisco Bay, California, United States - C33_3D | ecosystem: Environmental > Aquatic > Marine > Unclassified | place: USA: California...
TTCAAACTGTTCCGGCAGGAACGGCACACAATGATAGCCGGCAAGTTCCACGAACAGCTCGTCCATGGCCTGCGCCAGTTCGGTGCCGACGATCTTCAGAATCGAGGATTCCGGGCCCGGCGCCTTACCCACGCTCAGCGCGGCCAGTGTGCGCAGCTCGGCAAATTCCAGCGCCATCAGTTCAATCTCCACGTCCGCCAACTTCTTGGCGAAGACCGGATTGGTGACCATGGTGCCACCAAACCCGTCATCCGTCGCTGCCGCGATGCGTTGCAGCGCCAGCAGTCGACGCTTGGCGCGCGGCACACCGGCAATGTTGGTGCGCTCGTGGGTGAGCAGCACTTTGGCATAGGTCCAGCCCTTGTTCTCTTCGCCGATCAGATTGGCGGCGGGCACGCGCACGTCGTCGAAGAAGACCTCGTTCACTTCCGGGTGACCGTCGAGCAAGACGATGGGTTTGAGTGTGATACCCGGTGTCTTCATGTCGATCAGCAGGAAGCTGATGCCTTCCTGTTTCTTCACACTGTTGTCGGTGCGCACGAGACAGAAGATCCAGTCGGCGTACTGACCGTAGGTATTCCAGGTCTTGCTGCCGTTGACGATGTAGTCATCGCCATCACGGACGGCGGTAGTCTTGAGAGAAGCGAGGTCGGAACCGGCATTCGGTTCGGAGTAGCCCTGACACCACCACACATTGCTCTGAAGGATATCTGGCAGGAAGCGTTGCTTCTGCTCTTCCGAACCATAGGTCATGATGACGGGCGCGACCATCTTCATCCCGAAGGGTACCGGTTCAGGCGCACCGACCAGACCCATCTCGGTCGCGAAGATGTATTTTTGGGTAGGCGTCCAGCCGGTACCACCGTATTCAACGGGCCAGTTTGGCGCGGCCCAGCCTTTCTGGTACAGAATCTTTTGCCACTGCACCGTCTCGTCTTTGGTCAGCCGAATGTTGGCATCGATCTTCTGTTTGAATGACGCCGGAAATTCATTCTGCATGAACTCGCGCACTTCCTTCTGGAAGGCCAGTTCCTCGGCTGTAAAATCAGCATTCACATCAATTCTCCTCGATGCCGGTGTGCTAGTCGGGTGCGATTGTCAGGCGGGAACCCGGGATGCGGGTGGCGCCAGCGGGGCGGGATGCCATCGGCCCATGTATTTCGAGCCGGCACAGGGTACCACTTCCGGCCCCGGAGGGACAACGATTTCGAGCGCTTGCTCGATGCCAAAGCGGCACATTCCGTGCCCTCCAGAGGGGGCGCCATCAGGAACCGGGGCCCTGAATACCGCGGGTTTATTGCGTTTGCTCAATGGCAATAGCCTGCCAAATGCGGTATTCTGCGCACTCTTTTTTCAAGGCCCGACAGCGGGCTAAAGACACACAGAACAATCCCCCCCCCGAAAGTTTCGATTTGCAGGAGCTACCATGAAAATAAGTCAAATCACCAAAACCGCTCTGTTACTGATTACCTTCGCCAGCATCGTCGCTTGCAGTTCAACCAGCGAAGAAGCGGCACCGGCGGCTCCGGCTGCCCAGTCTGAGTCCGGCGTCGACGCCACTACCCGCCGCTCCCAGGAACTCGCCGCCGAGCGCGCGGCCCGTGAAGCTGCCGCCGAAGAGCGCATGCGTCAAGCTGCACTCAATACCAAAATCTTCTACTTCGATTTCGACGTGGCCGAGTTCCGTCAGGCTGACCGCGACGTGCTGACCTTCCACGCCCGTGATCTGGCAGCCAATCCCAGCAAACGCATCCGTCTCGAAGGCCATGCCGATGAGCGCGGTACTCGTGAATACAACCTGGCACTCGGCGAGCGTCGTGCCAATGGCATCCTGAACTACCTGGTCGTCAACGGCGCCGCCCGCTCACAGATCGAAGTGGTAAGTTACGGTGAGGAGCGCCCGGCAGAACGCGGACAGACTGAACAGGCCTACCAGCGCAATCGTCGCGTCGAAATCGTGACCCCGTAAACGATTCACCCGGTAGTTGTTCCATAAAAGTTGTTCCATAAAAGTTGTTCCATAAAAAAAGCCGCGCATTGCGCGGCTTTTTTGTGCCTGTCTTTTTCTCAATTCTGTTCCCCGAACCTGCTTCCCGATTCTGTGTCCCGGATCGCTAGGAGCGTAAGGCCTGCTGCAAAACCGTGCCGATCTGGCGCACTGCCGTCATGCCGGGTTCGATTCCACCGGCGAAGGACAGAAAGGCGTGGATCATATCGGTATAACACACGTGTTCGGTCTTGACGCCGTGTTCGATCAGCCGCTGGGCAAACGCAAAGCCCTCGTCACGCAGCGGATCGAAGCCGGCGGTCAGCACAAACGCCGGTGGCAACCCGTGCAGATCGGCGCCAATGGGTGACACCAGCGGATCGCTGATGCGAAGGTTGTCTTCCAGGAAATGATCGCGGAACCAGCACATATTGGCCTTGGTCAGAAAGTAGCCGCGTGCAAATTCATCCACCGAGGCGAAGCGCATGCTGTAATCCGTCGCCGGATAGATGAGCACCTGAAACGCGGGCATGGGCAGATGGTTGTCGCGACATTGCAGCGCGACTGCAATCGTCAGGTTGCCGCCTGCACTGTCGCCACCGATGGCGATGCGCCCGGCATCGATGCCGAGCGTTTCACTGTGAGTCCGCACCCAGCGGTAGGCACCGAGGCCGTCGGCAAAAATCTGCCTGGATTTCACCTCTGGCGCGAGCCGATATTCGACCGACACCACGACACACCCGGATGCCGCGGCGACCTGCTGCATCAGCGTGTCATACGTATCGAGATCGCCGATAACATAACCGCCACCGTGGTAATAGACGAGACAGGGTTGCGGCGTCGTGGCCGGACCGGGCCGATACAGGCATCCGCGAATGGTGGCCTCGCCGGCATCGATCGTGAGTTCCTCGCGCGTCACTCCCGCACAGGGCGCGGGAGCGAACGGATTGCCTCTGGCGGCGCGAAGCGCCCTACCTTCTGCGGCGGTGCATTCACTGAGCGGTTTGATCTGCTCGGCAGACTGCGCCACTTTCAGGGCCATCGCCTCGGGTTGGGCGGTGCGCCCCGGTAACGGACTGATGGATTCGATAACCGTCAAAAGAACATGTTCCTGGGTTTGGCTGGCTGGAAACCGACAAGGGCAACCAGCAGTGTGTAGAGACAGAAGCCCGGCAGCACATACAGGGCGATCTGACCGATGGCTTGTGCGCTCAATTCCATCAACGCCAGCACGGCATAGATGGCCATGCCGACACCGTGGGCAAACAGATAGTAATTAATGAAGGGCTTGCTGTTATGGGTCATGGGCCAGGGCTTGCAGGCCAGTAACCAATACAGACCGACAAACACTCCAAGCAGATCACTGGGCCAGAACAGCAACAGGTTGACGTTGTGATGCAGATCCAGATGGTCTGAGACGAACCAGCTGCCGAGCATCAGCGCACCATAGATGCCGCTGAACAAGGCGGTCAACACGCCGAGCAGGCCCAGCACGCGAAAACTGAAGCCGGCCAAATTAAGAGTCAGCCGCGAATGTGTCGCGAAGTACGACATGGGGATGCGCTTCAGTAGCAGGAACAGCAGCAGCACCGGCGCCAGTAAAGTGATTGCCGCGATTCGGTACGGATCCTGTTGCACGGTCGGTGGTGTGAATTCCATTAACTGTTGCGAGTCCGACAGCAAGGGCAGTCGCTTGCCATTCTCTGCCACATCTGACTGGATTCCGGCGAGGCGATTGCGCAAATTTACGGGCAGGAACATGCTCTCCCATTCCGTAACCGGTCGATCGATGTTGCTGTTCATCAACACATCGAGCGACAGGCCGATCAGGGCGACAGAGGCATAGTGATCCTGCACAATCTCGCGGTAGGTTTGGTTGGTTACGCCGTCGTTATGGGCGGCAATGCGACCCGATAGCGCCTCGTCAAGGTAGTCACGGACCCGGGTTGTGCAGTTGTCATCGAAGTACTGGTAATCATAAATGACGTTCTCGGGCTGCAGATTCCATAACAGACGGCGATAGAGTACCGCCTTCTGGGGATTGGTCAGGTTGATGCGATCCTGCCATACGGTACGCTGCTGACTGCGGTAGGCATTGAATTCCTGCGCCGGCGTATGTGTCTCGAGCCGGTAGCGCATGATGCCCTTGAAGAAGTCGTAAGAGAAACTGACAACGCCGCCACTCATATCGAACACGCCCCAGTTGAAGACTGTGTCGGTGTCGGTATTTTCATCGTAGACACGCAGTGCCGTGTGTCCGAAGTTGTCGTACACCATGTCGCCGACATCGACCGTGATCAGGTAGAAGTGCACACCACTGAGGTCATTGGGTAATTCGTAGTCAGGCGAGGTGCCGAGCGATGCCTGTGCAAAGGCGTTCGTGACGAAAAGCAAGCCAAACGCACACAGGACAGCCAGCCAGAAACCGGCCCGGCCAGCGCGGTGCAATGCCGTTGGTGCGAGTGACGCGATATCCATCGAAACCTTGCTTGCCCAGGGCCGAATGCCCACGGGAAAAGTGCAATCCTAACAAAGATTTACGATAGATCAAGGACGAAGCTGCGGAACAAGCGAGGGCGCGCACTGGCTCGAAAGACAGGCAAAAAAATCCCTGCTCACTATCCGCCAACAGCACAGCAGGGATATGCGGAATAACACCTTGAAACTCCCGACAAAAAGGACGTGGGCTTTGCGAGGGATGCCGGGTGAACGGGTCGTGCCGCAATGGATGGAAGCTTAGCGAAGCCAGTCTGAACTGAATCTGAACGAATCGGCGACCCCCATTCAGGCATGGTATAGTGCCAGCCCCGGGCGGCCGCCCGCCCTACCGCACAGGAAGCCAGCGCATGCAGACACGACAATTGGGAGAATTAAGGGTCTCTGCCCTGGGTCTCGGCTGCATGAGCATGTCGCAGTCCTATGGCGTGGCCGATCGCGCCGAATCCGAGCGCGCCCTGCATCGGGCGCTCGACATTGGCTATACCTTCCTGGACACGGCGAGCCTGTATGGGCTCGGCCACAACGAGACACTCATAGGCGAGGTGCTGGGTGCGCGTCGTCAGGAATTTATCCTCGCCAGCAAGTGCGGGATCATCAACAAGGACGGCAAGCGAGCCGTGGATTGCACGCCGGAGTCCGTGCGCCGCACCTGTGACGAGAGTCTGCGTCGTCTGCAAACAGACTGCATCGATCTGTATTACCTGCATCGCCGCGACTTTAACGTGCCCATCGAGGAGAGCGTCGGTGCCCTGGCCGACTGCGTGAAGGCTGGCAAGATTCGCTACATCGGCCTGTCGGAATGTTCCTCAACGACGATCCGCCGCGCCCACCGCGAGCATCCAATCTGCGCCGTGCAATCCGAATACTCGCTGTGGACCCGCGATCCCGAATACAAGATATTCGACTGCTGCCGCGAACTCGGCATCGGCTTCGTGCCATTCAGTCCGCTCGGTCGCGCGTTTCTGGCCGGCGTCATCACCGACCTGTCGGCCCTCGACGCCGACGACATGCGCCAGACAATGCCACGCTTCGACAGCAGCAACTTCACCCATAACCTTTCCCTGCTTGCCGAACTGCGCGAAATCGCGCACAACAACGGCTGCACGCTGGCACAACTCGCTCTGGCGTGGGTGCTGGCACAGGACCCGAATTTTGTGCCCATTCCTGGCACCAAACACGTGTGTTATGTAGAAGAGAATGCGGCGGCAGTCGATGTTTACATCGACCCCGCACAACTGCAACGCGCGGGCGATATCTTTAAAGAAGCTGGGGTGAAGGGTGATCGCTACGCGAAATCCCATATGATCTCGCTGGATCCGGACGAGTAGTCTCGCGGCTCAGGATTTGCCCTGCTTTGATTTGACCTGTTTCGATTCGCTTCGCTTCGAATTTACCTGTTTCGAATTGCCCTGTTTCGATTTGACCTGCTTTGAATTACGCGGCGCTTTCGACTTACCGGCTTTGTTGCGTGCCGCCCGCAGTGCGGCACCATAGGCGGCCGAGGCCCACTGCGTCATCAACTCCAGTTCCTCCAGCGCTTCCTCCGGCGCTTGATAATAGGACAGGCTGAAGTCCTTGCCTTGCTTTTGATACGTAAAGGGCTGCAAATCCCGCGCGATAAAATCCGGTCGATTCTCATCGTCTGCCTTTAAATAGAGTGTATTACCCGCAATCAGCCCGAACATCAGGTCTTCGAGAAACAGACCGACTCCACCGAACATGCGTTTGCCGCGTACGGGTCCGATGCCCTGCGTGAGCTCGACAACATAGTCGGCGAAGAGTTGTGCATCTGGTGACACTGCCATGGAATCATCCAATTTTTGCGCCGCTACAGTGAGCGCGGGTTCGATGCTATGATAAGCCGCTTTCGACCCGAGCACTGCGACCGGGCCCTGCTGCCAAGGAACCTTATCATGAATGGTGCAACCGCGCTTATCGAGACGCTGGCCGACTGCGGCGTCGAACTCTGTATCGCCAACCCGGGAACGTCCGAGATGCACCTGGTGCAGGCTCTGGATCGTGTGCCACGCATGAAATCGGTGTTGGCGTTGTTCGAAGGCGTGTGTACCGGCGCCGCCGACGGCTATGCCCGCATGACCGGCAAGCCCGCCGCCACCCTCCTGCATCTGGGACCGGGCATGGCCAACGGCATCGCCAACCTGCACAACGCCCGCCGCGCCAATTCACCGATGATCAACATCATCGGCAATCATCCGAACTATCACATCGGCTTCGATGCCCCGCTGACCTCGGACATCGACACGCTGGCCCGCAACTTCTCGAGCTGGATCAAATCCTGTAGCACGGCCGAAACGCTGGCCCAGGATGGCGCCGATGCCTTTACCGCCACCCTGCGGCAGACCCCCGGCTCACTGGGCCAGATCGCCACCCTGATCATGGGCGCCGATGCGGCCTGGGGCGAATCGCCCGGCAAGGTGCGTCCGAATGCATTGCCTACACGCGCGAAAATCGATGAACAGGCGGTCGAGGCTATTGGCAAGCTACTGCAGAAAGGCGGCAATAACGTATTGTTGCTGGAACATCACGCCACCACCGCCGAGGCGCTGGAGGCGGCAGGTCGCATCGCCGCAAAGACCGGGTGCAAGCTGATGAACGGCACCTTCCCGGGCCGTGCCGATGGCGGACCCGGTCGCATCGCTGTCGCACGCCTGCCCTATTTCCCCGAGCAGATCCTGCAGACCCTGCAGGGCGTGGAAAACCTGGTGCTCGTCGGCGGCCAGATTCCAGCAAGTTTCTTCGCCTATCAGGGCATACCGGGACAATTGATTCCGCAAGGCTGCCAGGTGTCGCGCCTGACGAACATCGAAGACGATGCGATCGACGCGCTGCAGCGTTTGGCAGAACGCGTCGGTGCAGAGAAGTCGGAGCCTGTGCGTTTCGAGAAAATCGCGATCCCGAAGCCGACTGGCGAATTGAACACGAAGACGATCATCCAGTCCGTCGCGAGTACGATGCCGGAAGACCTGATCGTGGCCACCGACTCCGGTGGTGGCAACGCAGCTTATCCCTACTGCCAGAACACGTCGCGCAATTCCTGGCTCAGCCTGACCGGCGGCGCCATCGGCCAGGGTGGTCCCTGCGCTACCGGTGCCGCTCTCGCCTGCCCCGACCAGCGCGTGCTGGCCATGCTGGGCGATGGCGGCGCCGCCTATACAAACCAGTGTTTCTGGACCCAGGCTCGCGAAGGCCTGAATGTCACAACGATCATCTTCGCGAACCACTCCTATAACATTCTTAATGTGGAATATGCGCGCCTGGGTGTGAAGGATGTCGGGGAAATCGCCGCCAGCCTGTTCGACATTGGCAATCCGAAGATTGACTGGGTGGGCATGGCGAAGAGCTTCGGGGTTCCCGGCGCACAAGCCAACACCGCCGAGGAACTGACGCAGCTACTGGAGCAGAGCTATGCGACGCCGGGTCCGTTCCTGATTCAGGCCAACGGGGAACTGCAGCGCTGATTCACTGTCGTTCCATCGGCGTGTAGGCAATCCCGTTCTCGACCGTGCGCGGACCGGTCGCGACGAAGCCGAAGCTCGCACACACCGGCACACCCACCGAGGATGACCTGACCCGGAACGGACCGCTGTTGCCGTTCTGCTCACAGATCGCCTTTGCCTCAAACCACAGACTGCGTGCGACGCCGAGGCGACGGCAGTCCGGCGCCACGAACAGCTGATCGATCTTCTCGAAATTGCGCATTGTAATCAGTCCCGCCAGCGCTTCCTCCTCCGCGAAACACAACAGGCAGAAGTATTCGGGGTTGTTGAGGCGATTGCGGATGGGCTCGATGTCAGTCACCGCAAGAAAGGTAGCCCAGCCCTGTTCATCGAAATCTGTCGCGCGCTCGGTCGCACCCGCCGCAAGAATGAGGGCCTTGATGGCGGGTGCGTCGTCGGGTTGGGCTAGCCGAATGTGCATGGCAGAAACTCATCCGCAAGCTCGAGGATGTCTCTACTGTGACTGGTCATGCTCAACTGCCCCCGCTCCGCGCCGCTTGCTGTTTGCGGTGTTTCCAGGCCAGCAGCACGAGCCACACCATGAAAAGCCTGAGTGGCAGTGAGAAATCGGCGGGCATATCCGCCACAGCATGGCGACTGAACAGCCCAGTGGGGGTTACCGTGCCAATCACCCCGATATCGTTGGTCAGGACGAAGGCCCGACCGAAGGCGGATTTTCGCTGCAGGATATAGGTCATGCCAGCAATCTCGAGCGAATAACTGTGTCGGAAGAAGCGCAGCCGCTCTGCGGTAGCCAGCACTCGCGCTCCGTCTTCCAGGGTAATGGTGCGACTCAGCCAGTTTTTACGGGAGATAGCATACGACTGACCCTCCACGTGCAGCTCGCCGCGATCACGCCACGAAGAGATGTCGAGATCGGCAACCAGCTGTGCGCCTTCAGTGACTTTGAAATTCCAGGAGAACCAGCGCTCGGGGATAATCTGCCACATCGTATGTCACCTTGACCAAGGTTAGAGGGCTATGTCATTTAAACCGAAATCGCGCCTGCCTCGCAACCACAGTGCAGGTGTCGTTCAGAAGAGCGAGACATCGATGTTCACTTCTGCATCGAGATCGGCGAAGGGCGAATCGGTGAGCACAAATTTTTTGATGGTATAGCCTTTGGCTGCCAGCAACTCGAGCACGTTGTCGGGTCCGGCGAAGTGCGAGAAGCCGGCGAGAATCAATTCGACTTCCGGTGTCTCCAAAGAAGATTCAATCACCGGAATCCAGTTGCGGTTGCGATTGGCGAGCACCAACTCGTACTGCAGCGGGAAGAAGAATCGGTAGGCCTGATTGCTGGCGGTGATGTAGTCCATGTCGCCCTCTCGCCAGCTGTCGATGAGTCGCTGCAGGTCTTGCGGGATCAGTCCGCTGCGGATGTAACCCAGTCGCTGAATGAATGACAGATTCCAGTCCACGTCAGTCTCGCTGTTCGCCGCGGCGAGTGCGTCGACCTGATCCAGCACCGTTTCCAGCCCGCCGGTGGTCTTGCCCTCGTGCTGCGCCAGCTCCATAAAATAGGAGTCGACGCCCAGCTTGTAGCCCAGTCGCCCGGCTTCCAGAAAATACAGATTATTATTGAAGAACCACGGCTTTCTGTTGGCGTAGTCGTTCAACGTGTAATTGAATTGCTGCAGATATTCGTCGAGCAACAATTGAATGGCTGGCGACGTGTAATCGCGCAGGCTCTCATTCGCAGGCAAGTAAAACCCTTGCAGGTCACTCGTGGTAATCGGCAGTGCCGGGTCATATTCGAAGACGACTGTCTCCGCCTCGTCGTATGCCTGTGCAAATCCGCGATGCAGGGGAAAATCAGCATCCTTCAGAATGTGGATCGTGCCACCCAGATACAATTTGTTTGTGCCATTGCTTACCACCCACAGCGCTGTCTCGCTGGCGCGTCGGTACTCCGCAAACGCCAATTGGAACGTGACGGCAACCTTGTCGTAGTCGAGTTCGATCCAATAGATGTCATCGACAACCCGGACCTCGCCCATCAGCGTGTTGGCATAGACATCGAAAACCGCATCACAGGCTTTTGCTATCGGTATGGTTCTGAAGGCGACGAAAGAGTAGAGTTCCTCGCTGACCGGTGCCAGCGTAATGGCGTAGTCTTGCCGGTAGTAAGGGCCGGCAATGAAGCTGACGCAATCAAACGCGACCTCCCCGGAGTCCAGGTCATAGCGACCCGCAGCACTGGCCGACGTCGCGACGAGGACGGCGAGTGAGACCAACAAGGTTCTGATAGAAAAGCGTTTCATGCTGTGTCGGAAAGCTGGATGGCTAGGTTAGCTCGAAGCGGCTGGCGAAAAATGCTGAATAGAAAGACCGGCCAAGCGACCAGAACTTGCGGATATCGCAGGATTTGACGTCTTGAACCCCGCTTTAGTTCTGGCCTGCGGGACATTTTCGCATCCCGGTCAGGAGTCCTTCAAGTTGAGTTCATCGGACACGATCAATGTGCCTGCTCCCGGCGCCAACACATCGGCCTAATTGGACCAGATGCCGTTCGTCACCTGGCAGTCGATAGAGTCCAGCGCCATGTGGGTAAGCAGCCCAATACCGATCAGTCGGGTTTTCGGGATGGCGCAGAGCAGGCAATAGGCCGGTAGTAACCAGGTTTCGTGCAGCGGGTGAAAGCCGATGCTGCAGCGATCGGGGTCATAGATGCGCGAGGCAAACACATGGTCAATGTCGACCAGCATCGTGGCAATCATCACCAGGTAACTCAGACGCCAGTTCTTGCGAAACAACAGCGCCGTGAGCAGTGCCGGGACGAGGAAATGCAAACCTAGATGCAGCAACGCCGTACCACCGTTATCACACGCGAACCAGGCGCCAATTGACACACCTGCAATTCACTCGAAGTCCTGTCACTGTTCAATCGGTGTGGCGATAGGCGCTACCCACGTACCCGACACAATAGATTCGTCGGGCTGATAGGCGCGCAATGTGTAATTCCAGCCTTCCGGAGTCGGAATGCAGTTCACACTGGACTCACTGCAGCCCCCGAGTTGGATACGATAGCTGCCGTTTTCACTCGGCGTCGCATTGACATTGTTCAATGCATTCACACCGACCAGTGCGTTGGGCACCATGAATCCGCGGGCATTGTAGACCGTGACTGACCAGAAGGCGTTGGCGGGAACATCCGTAATAATCAATTCATGGGGCTTGTTCTCATCGCCGGGCAAGGGTGCTCCCGAATAGTAAGCGGCCTCACTGCGGGGCAAGCCGCCCCAGCCCATGGCCGTGGCAATCAGGTGGGATACCGGATCCACCTCCTCCTTCCGGCCGAAGAAGGTTCCCAGATTTCCCCGTGACAGCGCGCCCAGCCTGAGTAGCGCGTTACGTGTGGCATCCAGACTTTCTTCATCGTAATCCGGCACGCTGAATTCACCCACTGCAGGCTGACTGACCGTAACGGTATCCTGTACCGTGTTCGCAAACGCGATGTCGTCGGCGTCCGTAGAATCGGCAAACACACGCAAGATCACCACGGCATAGCGCGTGCCGACATCGTCTTTCGTGAACGTATTCGCGCCCTCATGGTAGACCGCGAAGGTGTAGTGATCCTGGGAAACTACCTGCGCAGAGATATAGCGACCATCGGGCGACCTGGGCAAGGTGAGTGTAACGGGGCCGGCTTCCATATCGATCACGCCTGCGGAATACAGGGTATCGAGGTTCATGCGAATGACCGTCTGGCTCGCCAGATCAGTAGGTACACGGCGGTGATTCAATCTGCCCAGTTGACCGCGCTCGAGCAAATCACTCATATACCGGTCAGTTTCGGCGCGGACAAAATTGTGCGGGCCAACATAGACCGTTTGTGCGTTTGCCACGCTGATACAAACGAGACTAACCAATAATATGAGTATGCGCTTCATTCTTGTGCCCTATTCTGAATTGTTGCCAAATTTTGCAATCGAAGTACATGAACTGTGGGTGTCCTCTAAGGGTTCCTTTGTTCTTGCTCAAGCAGGATCCACACCAGACTTATAATGCAAAGCACTGCAGACGAGTAGAAGACTACGAGTGCCACTCCCGACAAATCGACGTTGCTAATCTCGCTGCCACTGATTGAACCCAGAGTGCTGATAGCCTGACCGAATTGCATCGACTCGATACCTAAGCCCAGGGATGCGATCAGCACGCCAAGTATTCCGAGAATTCGTGTCGGAAAGAAGCGGCTTACAAGCTTAATGAGCATAAACGCGATGAAGTAGGTCAACAAGATCAATAGAAGGCACGAGGGCCACAGGACAGCAAGATACAGGAAGGGAGTCGATTTTCCCAACCACACAAAATAAGCGAGCATCGCCGCCAGGCCTGACAGCACAAGCACCCTCTGCAATGGTTTGGCGTGCCAAATGCCGAGCGTGGCAATGACGAAAACCCCGCGAAGAAAACCGCGCGAGTCCGCTTCAATCTGCAATATCCGCTTGGTGATGCGTTCTGCTCCACAGGGAGTGAACACTTCGATCATTGCCAGAAATACTCCCAACACCTCAAGCGGTAGTGACAGCAACTGAAAATACTGAAGTGTCATACGAAGAATCTCAAGACGGACAAAGGGAATTGCGAACTTTAAGGGACACTAATAACTTAGTAACTTATTGAGCCCGATATGACTTCTGGGGATGCTGAAAGACTAGAAAACTAAACATAGGCTCTTAAAGTTATTAAGTTATTAGTGCCCCCTAGATGTTCCTTAACCTACTAGCCATTGCAGTACCGCTCCCAGTAGTACGCCTACGAGACCTAATACACCTACGATCCACCACCTTGAATCCGCTTTATGGTCTAACTCTTCAGCGTGGAGGCTTATCGCAGTATTAATAAGTGTCGAAATATCAGCGTTGCTAAGTGGATTACGGGATATGCGTTGCATTTGCTCTGGAGAAAGCTCGTCAAACTCTGCTCTAGTAATCTGTTTGCCCAAATCTACATGGTAGAGCTTTTGATAGGTTCTGCGCCAGACAAGCGAAGCTTTATTTCTGCCGCTATCTAGTCGAAAGAATTCCGGATGTTCCACAAAGATTTTGCACCAATAATCACCCCTACTCCCATATCCAGAGATACGATCAGCCCAGTCTGAAAATTCAAGTTTATAGCATTTATAAGATCCCATTACTTGGATGGCAGCAATGACGTCGACCAATCGATTTTTATTCTTTGTGTATGGTGAATGTAAATCCATATTTGAAAGTCTCTAATCATCTAACGCCCTGCTTAAGTGCAGGTTCGCAAGCTCAGCGGAAGGATAAAATGGTGCCGAATTTTAAGGGACATTAATAACTTAGTAACTTAATGAGCCCGATATGACTTTTGAGGATGCTGAAAGATTAGAAATCTAAACATAGGCTCCTAAAGTTATTAAGTTATTAGTGTCCCCTGATGTTCGAACAGAACTATAGCGAGAGGAACTATTTTATTCATATTCGTAGCCTCAAATAATTTGTGTATAACGATTACAAAGCCTTTCTAAAACTCTCTGGGTTACGGGATATACGATATGCTCACTAACGCCCGTAATAATGGGCAAAGTCTACGAAGCGCGGCTTGTGAAAAAATGACGAAGCCATTCACAAGCCGTGCGCAGTAGGCTGTGTCCTTGGATTGATTTGTTGGTTAGGCACATTTTCTACAGCTTGTTAAATATGGGTGTGTAGTCATACCAAACGGCCCTATGCATTCGTGAAAGTTTTTCAACGTAAAGAAGTAGCTCGCAGAAGAAATACAAATCTGGGTCTTTCCTCCTTAAGCAAAATTGTCCAGTTTGAGCTACCTTTCCATCGTCGTTCGTCATCGGAGAACGAATTCCGATCCAGCAATACTGCCCAAGAACGTGAATGTAGTTTGGCCTGCGTGAAAGCGGAATGCCTGGATTCCCTTTATAAAAGGCATCTACGTGTCCTATCAAAGTATCTGCATCTATGCCCTTCTGAGCAATAACTGCCTTTACCGGGCCATCATTCATTGCTGATAGATCAAGGCGTGAGTCGGAGTTCATTTCTGTCAATTTTGTATTTGTCGGTATCGATGCAATATTTTCCAATGCCTAAAAAATTTCAGCCTTATTGAGATTAGTTTTGCTAGAAATCACCCCAATGCACCCATCAACACATGCAAAAGCTTTCCCACCTCCGTCTCGATTATGGAAGTCATATCGCAACGATGAAGAATCAGTAATAATCAGATTCAATTGCTTGCTTTCATTGCCTTCGAGATCGAACAAGAAACCACCAAGGTCGATATTGGCTGATTTTGGAATATGTAGGCGCAAAATGTCTCGAATTCGTGCCTCTTTGGATTGACCAGAATCGGTGGTATTGGCAAAGACTGACGCAGAATCTTCTTCTCTCTTGAGTGATTCAATGGTTGAGACTAAGTATTGCCTGAATCTGTCAATGAAATTCATAGCTTGTCTGCCTAACATTTATATAAAGCGCATGCTCGCATAACATAACAAGCGAGCCCGCGTAGTATCTCACCAATTTAGAGGGAAGCCTAGGTCAAATTCAATTCACCACAAGGCAACCCGAGGAAAACCCCCAGATTGCCCGCAATTCCAGAACGATAGGTCGCCGGACCCTACCCCGGCCGGTGAACCGGGCGCAGAACTACGCCCAGTCAAAATTCCGCTGTATTCGCCCGAGTTTACCGTAGAACTCCTCGGAGGGAGCGGCATCACTGTCGGCATTGGGCCACAGGATTGAGACGATCGGGATGACGATCATCGGCAGCAGCAGGGTGAGGAAGGACGGGTCGCGCCATTCGCCGAGGTACTGGGTCAATTCGTACCAGGACTGGGCGAAGCCGCCGACGTTGGCGTTGGCCGCGCCGGAGTAAAGGGAATTCAGCAACCACATGCCCAGGCCACCGACGAAGCCGGTGAGCATGCCCCAGAACGCGGCGGCCTCGGTGGTTTTCTTCCAGTAGAACACGAAGGCGATGGCGATCGCCGGTGGGACCACCATGGCGAAGCCCAGTAACAACAGTTGCAGCACCGAGCTGATGTTGCCGAGCCAGGCGACTAACGCGGCGACGATGCCATAGAGGATGCTCACGAGTTTGTAAGCGCGCAGCTTCTTGTCACTGTCGTAGTACTTGGAGCCGGGAATCCAGTCGTTGACGAACATGGTAGCGCTGCCAAGCAGCATCGGCGCACCCGAGGAAATCACCGCCGCGAGGACGGCCGCCAGTGCGATGCCACCGAGGATGGGGCCGGTATCGATGGCAAGCTGGGCGATGTTGAGATAACCGGACAGGCCACTCTGCGCGCCATAGTGCGCCATGGTCAGAATGCCGATGAAGCCGGCCACCAGGGGCATCAAGGCCGAGACGACTCCCGCCCAGAAGAACCCCTTGATCAGGTATTCCTGCTTCGCGGCGGAGCTCGCATAGTTCGCGTACACCGACACGGCCGGGGTGTGAATGGTGGCGGAGATGAACAGCGCGATGATGGTCGCCCAGCCGATGCCGACGAAACTCCACCAGCGCACGGGATCCTTGCCGGCTGTGGCGAGCGCGGCGTCGGCCTGCGCGGCGATGGCGCTCCAGCCGCCGGCGTCGTTCATTGAGATCACACCGACTACGGCAAGTCCGAGAATGATGACCGCGCAATGCACGATGTTGGTGATTGCCGTGCCTTTCAAACCGCCGGTGACGGTGAAGGAGATTATGACGAAACCGCCGATGGCAACGCACAGCGGAAACGGCCAGCCAGTGACACCGGCGACGATGGTGCCCACCACATAAGGTTCGATGATATTGACGACGAGATATTCAGCCTGCACACACAGACTGGTGAGCCACTGGCAGCGACGGGAACCGTAACGCTGGTCAAACACTTCGCCGATACTGGACAGGCGCAGGCGACGGTAAGGAATCGCAAAGAACAGACCCACCAGAAACAGGGCGGCGAAGGAATTCACGCTGTACCAGAGATGCCCGATGCCTTCGGAGATGACATCACCCGCGACACCGTAAGTGCCTGCGCCACCGATGCGGGTGCCGGCAATGCCGGCGGCGAGCATGGCCACACCGAGCGTCCCGCCGCCAATGGCCCAGTCTGACGCGCTGCCGTTACGGCGATTGAGATAAATGCCGTAGGCAGCGAAGAAGACCAAATAGAGCAGGATGACGATCGCGGCTATACTCATGCATGACTCCAGTCATTGTTATGCTTTTTTATTCGAATGTTTATTCGAAAGTTTATTCGAAAGCCGCGTCGATCATGATCCGCGTTAGCGCAAGACTCGAACGGCAGCAAGGGGTCATACTACACCAAGGCAACGAATTATCACCAGCAAAGGTCACAGGAATCCCTCCATGTCAGCATTCGAACCGGGCTCCGATGAATGGTTGAACCAGGTCCAGGAAGACATCATCGACCCTGAACGTCCGATCATCGATCCGCATCATCACCTCTGGCTCAAGCGCTTCAATCGCGACTATGTGCTGCCGCAGTACTGGGCCGACACCGACTCCGGACATAACATCGTCAAGACCGTGTTCATGGAGTGCCGCGCGTTCTACCACCGCGAGGGTCCGGAACATCTATATCCGGTGGGCGAGGTCGAGCATGTCGCCGAGCTGGCGCGGCAGAGCAAGGCCAATACCGAGCACAAGGCCTACATCGCCGGCATTCTCGGCAAGGCGGATTTGCGTCTGGCTGGCGAGTCGGAGGAGAAACTGGTGGAGTTGCTCGACGGTCTTCGCACGGCCAGCGACGGCCTGCTGCGAGGCATCCGCCATTCCGCCGCCCGCGACCCCCATCCGGAAGATCTGCTGATCGTGGTGCCTGCCCCACCCTATCTGCACGGTGAAGAATCCTTTCGCAAGGGCCTGCGCATTCTCGCCGCCCAGAGCCTAACATACGACTCATGGCATTATCATCACCAGAACATGGATTTCATTGAACTGGCCCAGGCCGTGCCCGAGTGCACGATGATCCTGGACCACTTCGGCACGCCCCTCGGCGTCGGCCGCTACAAGCACCGCCGCGACGAGATTTTCCAGCAGTGGAAACAGGACATGCGCGAGCTGGCCAAATGCGAGAACGTGATGGCAAAGCTGGGCGGCCTGGCAATGCCGGACAACGGCTTCGGTTGGGACAAGGCCGAGCGCCCGCCCACCTCGGACGAGCTGATCAAACAGCAACGCAAGTATTACGAGCACATGCTGGACTGTTTCGGGCCAGACCGCTGCATGTTCGAGAGCAACTTCCCGGTGGATCGACTCTCGGTGAATTACGTTGTAGTCTGGAACGCGTTCAAGAAGATGACCGCTGATCTCAGCGAGTCGGAGAAACACGCGCTGTTCTACGGCACCGCCGAAAGAGTTTATTCCCTGCAGGATTGATTGATGCCCTACCAGACCCTCGTGTTCGACCTCGATGGCACGCTCACCGATCCCTTGCTGGGCATCTTCCGCTGCATGAACTTCGCCCTCACCAGCTTCGACTATCCACCACGCAAGGAAGCGGAGATCATCCCCTTCATCGGGCCACCGCTGGAGGTCGCCCTGTCAGCGCTATCCGGCAGCGATGACGAGACTCACGTCAAGGCCTTGATGGCGACTTACCGGGAACGCTATGGCGAGTTGGGCTTTGCCGAGAACACCGTCTACGACGGCATCATCGAATTGCTGGACAGCCTGCGCGAGCGTGGCCAGCCCATGGGCGTGTGCACGTCGAAGTTCGAGAAGTATGCGATCAAGGTGCTGGAGCAGTTCAATCTGAGGGATTACTTCCAGTTCGTCAGCGGCGGCGACTACGGCATTGCGAAATCACGCCAGCTGGCCGACCTGCTCGATGCCGGCACCATCACCCGGGATGCGCTGATGATCGGTGACCGCGCCGTCGACCTCACCGCGGCCCACAGCAAGGGGCTCGCCTCGGCCGGGGTGTTATGGGGCTATGGCAGTCTCGCGGAATTGTCAGCCGAGAGCCCGGCGCACTTGTGCGAATCGCCGGCGGCCTTGTTGCGCGTCGTCACAAACTGAGCACTTTGA
>Ga0222714_10002843_pt1 | contig 18021 bp, 25 predicted proteins | sample C33_3DmetaG_FD_165048 | JGI IMG/M metagenome (GOLD analysis project Ga0222714, IMG submission 165048) | Estuarine water microbial communities from San Francisco Bay, California, United States - C33_3D | ecosystem: Environmental > Aquatic > Marine > Unclassified | place: USA: California...
TGACCCTGCCGTGGTACAGGTATCCGCCGCGGTCGAAGACCACGCTGCTCACGCCCGCGGCCTTGCCGCGCTCGGCGATGAGCTTCCCCACCTCGGTAGCCGCCGGGCCCTTGGCCAGGCCCTTCAGGGCGGCCTCGTGCGATCCGGCGGCGGCCACGGTGTGGCCGCGATCATCATCGATGAGCTGCGCATAGATGCGCAGGTTCGACCGCGAGACCGACAGGCGCGGGCGCTCGGCGGTTCCGTGGACCTTGCCGCGGACGCGGCGGTGGCGACGCGCGCGGGCGTCTCGTGTGCTGATCTTGCCCATCTCTCCTAGGCCCTCTTCCCGACCTTGCGCCTCACGACCTCGCCCTCGTAGCGAATGCCCTTGCCCTTGTAGGGCTCCGGCGGACGCACGCGGCGGATCTCCGAGGCGATCTGGCCGACCTGCTGCTTGTCGATGCCCGACACCACGATCTTCGTGACCTCGGGCACCTCGAACGTGATGCCTTCCGGCGGCTCGAAGGTGACCGGGTGCGAGAAGCCCACGGCCAGTTCGAGGTTCTTGCCCTTGAGCGCGGCGCGGTAACCAACGCCGACCAGCTCGAGACGGCGCTCGAAGCCGGCGGTGACGCCCGTGACCATGTTGGCCACGAGCGTACGCGAGAGCCCGTGCAGCGCGCGGTGCGGGCCGCGGTCGGTCGGACGGGTGACCACGAGGGTGCCGTCCTCCTGCGCCACGCGGATGGGCTCCACCACCACGTGCTGGAGCTCGCCCTTGGGGCCCTTGACCGAGACCTTCTGGCCGGAGATGTCCACGGTGACCCCGTCGGGGACCGGAATGGGTGCGCGTCCGATTCTGCTCACGGTCGCTCCTCCCCTACCAGACCGTGCACAGGACCTCGCCGCCGACTCCGCGGCGACGGGCCTCGTGGCCCGTGAGGAGACCCTGGGAGGTCGAGATGATGGCGACGCCCATGCCACCCAGAACCTTGGGCAGGGAGTCCTTGTCGGCGTAGACGCGACGGCCGGGCTTCGACACGCGGTTGAGGCCGGTGATCACGCGGCGGCGGTCCTCGTCGTACTTGAGCTTGACGGTGAGCGTGGCGTGGGCACCCTCGCTGCTGGTCTCCCAGCCGGCGATGTAGCCCTGCTCCTCGAGCACGCGGGCGATGTCCGACTTGAGCCGGCTCGAGGGCATGTCGACGGTGTCATGCAGCGCCATGTTGGCGTTGCGGATGCGCGTGAGCATGTCTGCGATGGGATCGGTCAGCATCGGGCTACCAGCTTGACTTCGTCATGCCGGGGATGTGGCCGGCGTGGGCCTCGTCGCGCAGGCAGATGCGGCACAGGCCGAACTTGCGGAACACCGCGCGCGAGCGACCGCACCGGTGGCACCGGGTGTATGCCTGGGTGCGGTACTTGGGAGGCCGTGAGGCCTTCACCTTGAGGGACGTCTTCGCCACGTGTTCCTGGACCTTCCTCTATCGCTTTCGACCGCGGAACTTGCGCATCTTCTTGCGCCGCCGAGCCGCGCGCTCCTCGGCTGTGTAGCCCTGCTCGCGGAAGGGCATGCCCAGCTCCTGGAGCAGGGCCTTTGCCTCCTCGTCGGTGCGGGCCGACGTCGTGATTGTGACGTTGAGCCCGCGAACCGCCCCGACCTTGTCGTAGTCGATCTCCGGGAAGATCGTCTGCTCGCGCAGGCCGAGGTTGTAGTTGCCGCGCCCGTCGAACCCGTCGGGGTTGATGCCGCGGAAGTCGCGGATGCGCGGGAGCGCGACCGTGTTGAGGCGGTCGAGGAACTCCCACATGCGGGCACCTCGCAGCGTCACCTTGGCGCCGATCGGCATGCCCTCGCGCAGCTTGAACTGGGCGATTGACTTGCGAGCGCGGGTGATGGCCGGCCGCTGGCCCGAGATGATCGCCAGCTCCTCGACGGCGTCATCGAGGGCCTTGGAGTTCGCCTTGGCATCGCCCACGCCCATGTTCAGCGTGATCTTCTCGATGCGCGGGTGCTCCATCGACGACGAGTACCCGAAGCGCTCCTGCAGCTTCGGGCGCACCTCGTCCTCGTAGCGCTGCTTGAGGCGCGCCGGCGGAATGGCGGTGGCGGTCTCGGTGCTCAATCCAGGGCCTTCCCGGTGCGGGCGGACACGCGAATGCGCTCTCCGTCCTTGTCCTCGATGCGAACCCGGCACGGCTTCTTGTCGGTCGGATCGATCGGCATGACGTTCGAGATGTGCATCGGGGCGGGCTTCTCGATGATCCCGCCCGGGTCGTCCGGCGGACGCGCCTTGGTGTGGCGCTTCACCATGTTGAGGCCTTCCACGAGCACGCGCTCGTCCTTGGGGCTGACCTCGAGCACGGTGCCGGTGCGGCCCTTGTCCTTTCCGGCGATGCACATGACCTCGTCACCCGTCTTGATGCGCGCAGGCACTACAGCACCTCCGGGGCGAGGGAGACGATCTTCATGAACTGCTTCTCGCGCAGCTCGCGGGCAACCGGGCCGAAGATGCGAGTGCCGCGAGGGTTCTGGGCGCTGTCGATGATGACGGCCGCGTTCTCGTCGAAGGCGATGAACGTGCCGTCCTCGCGCGGATGCGCCTTCTTGGTGCGCACAACCACGGCCTTCACGACGTCACCCTTCTTGACGGCGCCGTTCGGCGTGGCCTGCTTGACGGTGGCGACGATGGTGTCGCCCACGTGCGCGTAGCGGCGCTTGCTGCCCCCGAGGACGCGAATGCACAGGAGTTCCCTGGCACCGGTGTTGTCCGCGACGCGGAGTCGTGATTCGTTCTGGATCATCGCGTGCTCCTAACGGGCCTTCTCGACGATCTCGACGAGGCGCCAGCGCTTCTGCTTCGACGTCGGGCGGGTCTCGACAACGCGCACCACGTCTCCGATGCCGGCCTCGTTGCGCTCGTCGTGAGCATGCAGCTTGGACGAGCTGCGCACGGTCTTGCCGTAGATCGGGTGGCGGCGCGAGGTGTCCACGCGCACGGTGATGGTGCGGTCACGGGCGTCGCTCGTGACGATGCCCTGGCGCACCTTGCGGTTGGCAACACTCTCCTGGGGCGTCTCAGCCATTGGCTGCCTCCTCCTCGGCGATCTCGCGCTCACGGACGACCGTGAGGATCTGGGCGATCTCGCGCTTGCGCACGCCGAGCTCGCTCGTGCGCTCCAGCGCGCCCGTGGGCAGCTGGAATCGCAGGTTGAAGAGCGCTTGGCGCGACTCCTCGAGCCTCATGGCGAGCTGGTCATCTGACAGCTCGCGAAGTTCACTGGCCTTCTGCGTCGGCATTGCCTAGGCGTCCTCGCGCGTCACGAACTTGCACTTCACGGGCAGCTTCATCGCCGCGAGGCGCATGGCCTCGCGCGCGGTCTCCTCCGGCACGCCGGAGAGCTCGAACATCACCTTGCCGGGCTTCACCACGGCCACCCAGGCCTCGGGCGAGCCCTTGCCGGATCCCATGCGGGTCTCGGCCGGCTTCTTGGTGACGGGAAGGTGCGGGAACAGATTGATCCACACCTTGCCCTGGCGCTTGATGTAGCGGGTCATCGCCACACGGGCGCTCTCGATCTGGCGGTTGGTGATCCAGGCGTTCTCGAGCGACTTCAGGCCGTACTGGCCGAAGTGGACCTCCTGGTTCCCCTTGGCCTCGCCACGGCGACGGCCGCGGTGCGCCTTGCGGTACTTGGTGCGCTTGGGCATCAACATGGGGCTACCTCGATCCCTCTGACGGAGCGCCGCCCTGGCCGCCACGACCCTGGCCGCCACGACCCTGGCCGCCGCCCTGGCCGCCCTGCCCGCCACGGCCACGGCCGTCGCGACGCGGGCGCCGCGGAGGCGGGGCGTCGAGCTCGTTACTGCGACCGCGGGCGTCCACGACGCCCTCAGGCAGCACCTCGCCCTTGTTGATCCACACCTTCACGCCAATGCGGCCGAAGGTGGTCTTGGCCTCGGCGAAGCCGTAGTCGATGTCTGCGCGCAGCGTGTGCAGCGGCACGCGGCCGTCGGAGTAGTGCTCCGAGCGCGACATCTCCGAGCCGCCGAGGCGCCCGCCGCACTGCACCTTGACGCCCTGCGCGCCGGAGCGCATGGCCGAGGTGAGCGCGCGCTTCATGGCGCGGCGGAACGACACGCGGTTCTCGAGCTGCTCGGCGATCGACTGGGCCACGAGGGCGGCGTCGAGCTCCGGGCGCTTGATCTCGTTGATGTTGATCTGGATCTGCTTCGACGTGATCTGGTTGAGCTCACGGCGAAGGGCGTCCACCTCGGACCCGCTCTTGCCGATCACGATGCCCGGACGGGCCGTGAAGATGTCGACGGTGAGCTTGGTGGCGTCCTTGCGGATCTGGATGTCCGAGAGGCCGGCGTGGCTGAGCTTGCGCGTGATGTGGTCGCGCACGGCCCGGTCCTCATCGAGGTACGCGGCGTAGTCACGCTCGGTGTACCAGTTGCTCTTCCAGCCCTGGAGGATGCCGATGCGGAATCCGGTGGGGTTGACCTTCTGGCCCATCAGGCACGTCCCTCCGCCTCGGAGCCATACTGGCCAAGGCCGATCGTGATGTGGCAGGTGCGCTTGTTGATGCGCGATGCCCGGCCCTGCGCACGCGGGCGGAATCGCCGCATCGTAGGGCCCTCGTCGATGGTCACTCGCGTGAGGTAGAGCTCACGTACGTCGAGGCCCGCGTTGTGGTCGGCGTTGGCCATGGCCGACTCCAGCACCTTGCGCACCGGCTCGGCGGCCGCGCGGGTGGAGAAGGCGAGGATCGCCTGGGCCTCGGGCACGGACTTGCCGCGGATGAGGTCCGCGACCAGCCGGGCCTTGCGGGCCGACACGCGCACGAACTTGGCCGTGGCCTGCGGCCGCGCGGGCTTGCGACTCCGCACCTTGTCGGAGCGCGCGGGCTCATTCGTGGTGGCCTCGGGAGCCTCCACGTCGGTGCCCTCGGCATCGGTGGCCTCCACGTCGGGAGCCTCCACCTCGGCCTCGGTCGCCTCTGCTGTGGTCTCAGTGCTCACGTCAGCGCCTCGAGGTCTGCCGGTCGTCGCCGTGGCCCTTGTAGGACCGCGTCGGCGCGAACTCGCCCAGCTTGTGGCCCACCATGCTCTCGGAGACGAACACGGGCACGTGCTTGCGACCGTCGTGGACGGCGATCGTGTGGCCCACCATCTCCGGGAAGATCGTGGAAGACCGCGACCAGGTGCGCAGCATGCGCTTCTCGTTCGAGGTGTTCATCTCCTCGATGCGGGCAATCAACTTGGGGTCGACGAACGGACCCTTCTTCAGGCTTCTGCTCATCGGCCTTCCGTGTGCTTTCCGCGCTTGCGACCGCGGACGATCAGCTTCTGGCTCGCCTTCTTCGGGTCACGCGTGCGGTGACCGTTGGTCGGCTTGCCCCAGGGGGTCACCGGATGGCGACCCGAGTTGCTCTTGCCCTCGCCACCGCCGTGCGGGTGGTCGACCGGGTTCATGGCGGAGCCACGGACGGTCGGGCGAACGCCGCGCCAGCGGCTGCGGCCGGCCTTGCCCCCCACCTCGTTGGAGTGCGACGAGTTGCCCAGCTGCCCCACGGTGGCGCGGCAGTCGATGTGCACCATGCGCATCTCGGTGCTCGGCAGGCGCAGGGTGGCGTAGTCGCCCTCCTTCGCCACGAGCTGGGCGCCGGTGCCGGCCGAGCGGCACATCTGGCCACCGCGACCGATCTGCAGTTCGATGTTGTGCACGATCGTTCCCGTCGGGATGTCGCGCAGCGCGAGCGCGTTGCCCGGGCGGATGTCCGCTCCGGGGCCGCTCATCACGGTGTCGCCCACCTCGAGCCGCTGGGGCGCGAGGATGTAGCGCTTCTCGCCGTCCGCGTAGTGCAGCAGCGCGATGCGAGCGGTGCGGTTCGGGTCGTACTCGATCGAGGCAACGCGAGCGGGAACGCCGTCCTTGGTGCGCTTGAAGTCGATGACCCGGTAGCGGCGCTTGTGACCGCCACCCTTGTGCCGGGTGGTGATGCGGCCGTTGTTGTTGCGCCCACCGGTCTTGTGGATCGGCTCGAGCAGCGACTTCTCAGGCGTGCTCGTGGTGACCTCGGCGAAGTCCGAGCTGGCGACGAAACGCCGGCCCGGCGAGGTGGGCTTGTGCTTGCGGATACCCATCAGGCGCCCTCGAAGATGTCGATCGAATCGCCGGGCACGAGCTCGACGATGGCCTTCTTCCAGCCCGGGCGAGTGCCCATGCTGCGCCCGCGCCGCTTGGGCTTGGGCTGCACCCTGACGATGCGCACGTCGGTGACCGTGACGTCGAAGAGCTCCTCGACGGCCTGGCGGATCTCCACCTTGTGGGCATCGTCCAGCACGCGGAAGGTGTACTGGTTGTGCGCCTGCACGAGCAGGTAGCTCTTCTCGGACACCACCGGGCTCACGATGGCGCGGCGGACATCGCCGCGAAGGTCGTTGCTGGTGCTCACGCGTCATCCCCCTCGGCCTCGGCCACGGGAGCGACGGCGCCGTTCCAGCGGTCCCACACATCGCGCTCCACCAGCACCGAGCGGCCGGCCATGATGTCGACGGTCTCGATGTCGCGGGCCTCGAGCACGCGCACGTCGCGCATGTTGCGGAACGACAGCGCCTCGGGCGACGACGACTCGGTGACCACCACGAGCAGTGGACGGGCCGCGAGCTCGGCCGGCGCCGTGGCCAGGTACTCGGCGGCACGCTTGGTGCTGGGAGCGTCCCAGCCCGTGGGCTCCATCACGGCGATGGTGCCGCGCTCCACGTGGGCCTTGATGGCCGAGCGGAACGCCTGGCGGTACGCCTTGCGGTTGACCTTGCCCCCGTAGTTGCGCGGGTGCGGGCCGAAGGTGATGCCGCCGCCGGTCCAGATGGGCGAGCGATTCGATCCCGCGCGGGCACGGCCGGTGCCCTTCTGGCGCCACGGCTTCTTGCCACCGCCGCTGACGTCGCTGCGGGTCTTGGTGCTGTGCGTGCCGGCGCGACGCCAGGCCATCTCGGCCGTGACCACCTCGTGGATGAGGTGCGGCTTGATGTCCTGGGCCTCCATCTCGGCGCCGAGGTCGGCGGCGCCGGATGCCTTGCCGGTCTTGGTGAGCAGGTGCGCAGCCATCAGTCGGGCCTCACATAGACGATCGAGCCGACGGCGCCAGGCACCGCGCCCTTGACGAGCAGGATGTTGCGTTCCGGATCTCGGTCGACCACCTGCAGGCCGCGCTGCGTCACCTGGCGCGCACCCATGTGGCCGGCCATCCGGATGCCCTTGAACACGCGCGCGGGATAGGCGGCGGCGCCGATGGAGCCCGGGCGGCGCACATTGTGCGAGCCGTGGCTCTTGGGGCCGCTGGCGAAGTTGTGGCGCTTGATCGTGCCGGCAAAGCCCTTGCCCTTCGAGGTGCCGGTGACCTTCACGTACGAGCCCGGGATGAAGCGGTCGACGGTGACCAGCTGGCCCTCGGAAAGCTCCTCGCCCTCCTCCAGGCCGAGGTCCTCGGGCGAGAACTCGTGCAGGTGGCGCATCAGCGGCGCGCCCGCCTTCTCGAGGTGGCCCTGCTCGGGCTTGTTGATGTGCTTCGCCTTCGCCGCGCCGAAGCCGAGCTGCACCGCGGCGTAGCCGTCGCGCTCGTCGGTCTTCACCTGCACCACGGGGCAGGGGCCGGCCTCGATGACGGTGAGGGGAACCCTCGCGCCGTCCTCGGCGAAGATCTGGGTCATTCCGACCTTGCGTCCGATGATCGCAGCCATGGTCAGACCTTGATCTCGATGTCGACGCCGGCGGGCAGGTCGAGGCGCATGAGGGAGTCGACCGTCTTGGGCGTGGGCGAGAAGATGTCGATGAGGCGCTTGTGGGTGCGCACCTCGAAGTGCTCCCGCGAGTCCTTGTCCTTGAACGGGCCCTTGATGACGCAGTAGCGGTGGCACTCCGTGGGGAGCGGCACGGGACCGGAGATGGTCGCGCCACTCCGCTGGGCCGTCTCCACGATGGAGGCCGCGCTCTTGTCGATCAGCTCATGGTCGTAGGCCTTGAGCCTGATTCGGATTTTGTTCTGCGTGATCAAAGTTCGGTCTTCTCGTTCTGCGTCGTCGGGTGCTGCTCGGGGAAAGCGAGGGCCCCGCCCCCCTGATGCGGGGTGACGGGGCCCGTCCTGCCAGTGCTGCTACTCCAGGATCTGCTCCACGACCCCGGCGCCCACGGTACGGCCGCCCTCGCGAATGGCGAAGCGGAGGCCGTCCTCCATGGCGATCGGGACGATGAGCTCCACCTCGAGCACGGCGTTGTCGCCCGGCATGATCATCTCGGCCCCGTCGAGGAGCTGGATGACGCCGGTCACGTCGGTCGTGCGGAAGTAGAACTGCGGGCGGTAGCCGTTGACGAACGGCGTGTGACGGCCGCCCTCCTCCTTGGAGAGCACGTACACCTGCGCCTTGAACTTCGTGTGCGGGGTGATGCTGCCGGGAGCGGCGAGCACCTGGCCACGCTGGATGTCCTCGCGCTTCACGCCGCGGAGCAGGGCGCCGATGTTGTCGCCGGCCTGGCCCTGGTCGAGGAGCTTGCGGAACATCTCCACGCCGGTGACGACGGTCTTCTCGATCTCGGTCTGCATGCCGACGACCTCGACCTCGTCGTTCACGTTGATGATGCCGCGCTCCACGCGACCGGTGGCGACGGTGCCGCGACCGGTGATCGTGAAGACGTCCTCAACGGGCATCAGGAACGGCTTGTCCACGTCGCGCTCCGGGAGCGGCACGTAGTCGTCCACGGCCTGCATCAGCTCGAGGATCTGCTCCTGGGCTGCGGCGTCGCCGTTGAGGGCGTTCAGTGCCGAGACCTTGACGACGGGGATGTCGTCACCCGGGAACTCGTACTCGCTGAGCAGCTCACGGACCTCGAGCTCCACGAGCTCGAGCAGCTCCTCGTCGTCCACCATGTCGGCCTTGTTGAGGGCCACCACGATGTACGGCACGCCCACCTGGCGGGCGAGCAGGATGTGCTCACGGGTCTGCGGCATCGGGCCGTCAGCGGCCGACACCACGAGGATCGCGCCGTCCATCTGGGCGGCACCCGTGATCATGTTCTTGATGTAGTCAGCGTGACCCGGGCAGTCGACGTGGGCGTAGTGGCGGCCCTCCGTCTCGTACTCCACGTGCGAGGTCGCGATGGTGATGCCGCGCTCGCGCTCCTCGGGGGCGTTGTCGATCTCATCGAAGCTGCGCACCTCGCCGCCGTACTTCTGGCCGAGCGTCTGGGTGATGGCAGCAGTGAGGGTCGTCTTGCCGTGGTCGACGTGACCGATGGTGCCCACGTTCACGTGGGGCTTCGAGCGGTCGAACTTCTCCTTCGCCATCCCATGCTCCTCATGCGCGTCCGAGCGGGCGTGCGACCATTCGTGTCGCCACCCGCCTGTGCTTCCGAAAAGGCCCACTCATGCAACGCGCGGCCACGTTTGGCCGCGCGTTAGAAGGCCGTTGCTCCTTCGAGCCGGGGGAACATAGCACGCGACGGCTGGCTCGCAAGAGCGACTTCGGTGAGCGGGCGGGCATAGCATCGGGAGCGTGGATAACGCACATCATGCGCTGCTCGATCTCGCCCGCGGGGCACGCGGCGACGTGCGCGCCGACGCCGCCACGCGGGAGCTCTACGCCGTGGACGCCAGCCTCTACCGCCGCGTGCCCGTAGGGGCCCTGCTCGCCGGGCACGAAGACGACCTCGCGCTCGCGGTAGACACCTGCGCGCGCCACGACATCCCGCTCACCATGCGGGGTGCGGGCACGAGCCTCGCCGGGCAGTCGGTGGGCCGCGGTCTGGTGGTCGACTGCTCGCGCCTGCGCGAGATCGAGGTCGATCCCCGGTCGATGACCGCCCGCGTGGGGCCGGGCGTGGTGCTGGACGACCTCAACCGCGCGGCGTCGGCGCACGGCCTGATGTTCGGCCCCGACGTTGCCACCGGAAGCCGCGCGACCCTGGGCGGGATGATCGGCAACAACTCCGCGGGCGCCCGCTCGATCGTCTACGGCATGACCGCCGACAACCTCGTGGAGCTCGACGTGCTGCTGGCCGACGGCACGCAGGCGTCGCTGGCCAGGGGCGGCCAGGCGCCCCCCGCGCTCGAGGCCGCGCGGCTGCTCGCCACCAACCAGGGCTTCCCCGCGCTCATGCGCAGGGTGTCCGGCTACGCCCTCGATAGGCTCGTGGGAGACCAGCCCGACTGGCCGGCGTTCCTCTCGGGCAGCGAGGGCACGCTCGCCGTGATGCGCTCGGCCGTGGTGCGTCTGCTGCCCATCCCGTCCGAGCGCGCGCTGGCCATCGTGCCGTTCACCGATGTCGACTCCGCGCTGGAGGCCGTGCCCGGGCTCATCGCCACGGAACCCTCGGCCATTGAGCTCATGGACGCTTCGCTGGTGGACCCCGCCAACCGCCAGCCCGCGGAGCGCGCGCTGCTCGGGATCGTGGGCCGCGCGCCCGCGATGCTGGTGGTCGAGTACTCCGGCGAGGCGGGCGAGGCATCCGCGAAGGCCCGGGCGATCCCCGGCGCCACGGTCATCGACGACCCCGCCGGACAGGCCGCGGTGTGGACCATCCGGCGCACCGGCATCGCCAGGGCGCTTCGCACCGAGGGAGACGAGAAGCCCATCCCGTTCATCGAGGATCCCGCGGTTCCGCCCGACGCGCTCGCCCCGTTCGCCCGCGAGGTGCGCCGCGTGCTCGCCGACGAGGGCATGGGCGACGCGGTCTGGTACGGCCACGCGAGCGTGGGCTGCCTCCATATCCGCCCGATGGTCGACCTGCGCGCGCCAGGCGCGCCGGCGCAGGTGCGCAGGGTGGCCGAGGCAGTGGCGGACATCGTGGCTGCGCATGGCGGATCGCTGTCGGGCGAGCATGGAGACGGAAGGCTGCGCGGCGAGCTGCTGCCGCGCATGTACGACGCCGACCTGCTGCAGCGCTTCGACGAGGTGAAGCGCGCCCTCGACCCCGCGGGCATCCTCAACCCCGGCATCATCACCGACCCCGACCGGCTCGATGAGGGGCTGCGCATCCAGGCCTCCCCCGCGCCGCACCCCATCAGCACGGCGGTGTCGTTCGATGCCGCGGGCGGCCTGCAGCGCGCGGCCGAGGCCTGCAACGGCAACGGCCAGTGCCGCCGGTCGGACGCCGTGATGTGCCCGTCGTACCAGGCGCTCCGCGACGAGCGGCACTCCACGCGCGGGCGCGCCGTGCTGCTGCGCGCCGCCATCGAGGGCAAGCTCGACCTGGGCCTGGCCGACCCGGGGCTGGCTGAGGCGCTCGACCTCTGCCTCTCATGCCGCGCCTGCGCCACCGAGTGCCCCGCGGGCGTGGACATGTCACGCCTGAAGGTGGAGGCCATGGTGCACCGGCACGCCGAGCAACGTCCCTCCCCCGCCGTGCTCGCGGCCGCCCACGCACACGACCTCATGCGGGCGGGGTCGGCCTCGCCGCGACTTGCCCGGCGGGCCGCACGACTCGCCCGGGGGCGCCTCGGCCGTGACGCCCCGCTGCCGGTGCGCGAGTGGCGCCCGCCCCCTCCCACGGGCCACGGAATGCCGATCGGGCTGTTCGCCGATACCTGGACGCGATTCCTGCACCCGCCCATCGGCGACGCCGCCGTGCGCGTGCTGGGCACCGCGGGCGCGCGCGCCGAGGTGCTCTCGGGCGGCTGCTGCGGTCGCCCCGCGCTCTCGCAGGGAATGCCCGACCTCGCCCGCAAGCAGGGCCTCAGGGTGCTGCGCACGCTCGCGCCGTACGCCATGGCCGGGCACCCCATCGTGGTGCTCGAGCCCTCGTGCCTGTCGATGCTGGCGTCCGACCTGCCGTGGCTCGTGCCCGAGGATCCACGCGCCCAGTGGGTGGCCGACGCCGTCATCTCGTTCGAGCAGGCGGTGATGGACCTCGGCCTCGAGGTGCCCGGCGTGCGCGACGCCCCGCTGGTGCACCGTCACTGCCATGCGCGCGCCGACGGCGACACGGCTGCAGTGGCGGCCATGGGGCCCGGGGCACACGCCACCGATGCCGGCTGCTGCGGCATGGCCGGCGCCTTCGGCTACCTGCACCCCGAGGTGTCGCGGCTCATCGGGGAGGACCGCCTCGCCCCGGAGGTACGCGCATCATCGGCCCCGGTGGTCGCGGCCGGGGTGAGCTGCCGCGAGCAGATCCGCGACCTCACCGGCCGCGACGCCGATCACCCCGCGGTGCACCTGGACCGCCTGCTGCACGAGTAGCCGGAACGACGAGGGGCCGCACGATGGCGGCCCCTCGCGAACATCATGCGGCCACGGGCGTCAGTCGCTCGCCGCGCCCACCTTCGCCTTGATCTCCTCGGAGATGCTCTGCGGCACCTCGGCGTAGTGGTCGAACTGCATGGTGAAGGTGGCGCGGCCCTGGGTGGCGGAGCGCACGGAGGTGGCGTAGCCGAACATCTCCGACAGCGGCACCTGGGCCTGGATGGTCCCGGTGGTGCCCTTCTCCTCCATGCCGCCGATGCGTCCGCGGCGACCGTTGAGGTCGCCCACCACCGTGCCCATGAACTCGGTGGGGCACACGACCTCCACGGCCATGAGCGGCTCGAGCAGGCACGGGCTGGCGCGCCTTGCAGCCTCGCGAATGGCCATGGAGCCGGCGATCTTGAAGGCGCCCTCGTTGGAGTCGACGTCGTGGTACGAGCCGTCGATGAGCTCCACCTTCACGTCAACCATCGGGTAGCCGGCCACCACGCCGCCCTCGAGGGCCTCCTTGATGCCCTCGTCCACGGCGGGGACGTACTCCTTCGGAATCGACCCACCCACGGTCTTGTTCTCGAACTCGTACCCCTTGCCGGGCTCGTTCGGCTCGACCGAGATGTACACGTGGCCGTACTGGCCGCGACCGCCGGACTGGCGGACGAAGCGGCCTTCGACCTTCTCGACGCGCTTGCGGATCGTCTCGCGGTAGGCCACCTGGGGCGCGCCCACGTTGGCGTCCACGCTGAACTCGCGCATGAGGCGATCGACGATGATCTCCAGGTGCAGCTCGCCCATGCCTGCGATGACCGTCTGGCCGGTCTCCTCGTCGGTGCGCACGCGGAAGGTCGGGTCCTCGTCCTGCAGGCGCTGCAGGGCGGTGGAGAGCTTCTCCTGGTCGGCCTTCGTCTTGGGCTCGATGGCCAGGCGGATCACCGGATCGGGGAAGGTCATCTCCTCGAGCACGACCGGATCGGCCGGGTCGCAGAGGGTGTCCCCCGTGGTGGTGCTCTTCAGGCCCACCGCGGCCACGATGTCACCGGCCGAGGCGCTCTCTGCCTCCTCGCGGTGGTTCGCGTGCATCATCAGCAGGCGGCCGATGCGCTCCTTGCGCTCGCCCTTGGTGGCGTTGATGATGCCGTCGCCCGCGTTGATGGACCCGGAGTAGACGCGCAGGAAGGTAAGGCGGCCCACGTAGGGGTCGCTCATCACCTTGAAGGCCAGGGCCGAGAACGGCGCCGACGGGTCGGCCGGGCGCTCCACCTCTTCCCCGCGGTCGTCGATGCCCTCGGCGGGCGGCACGTCCAGCGGCGACGGCATGAAGTCGACCACGGCGTCCAGCAGCGGCTGCACGCCCTTGTTCTTGAATGACGAGCCGCAAAGCACCGGGGTCATGTCGATGGCCAGCACCGCGGTGCGGATGGCCTTCTTCATGAGCTCGGGCGTGATGTCGTTGCCCTCGAGGTAGGCCTCGGCCAGCTCGTCGTCGCTGTCCGCAAGAGCCTCGATGAGCTGCTCGCGTGCCACCTCGGCGTCGGTGGCCATGGCCTCGGGGATCGGGCCCACCTCGACCTCGGTGCCGAGGTCATCCTTGTAGGTGGTGGCGTTCATCTCGATCAGGTCGATGATGCCGGCGAAGTCGGCCTCGGCGCCGATGGGCAGCTGGATCGGCACGGCGCGGGCGCCGAGGCGGTCGATCATCGTCTGCACGGCAGCGTCGAAGTCGGCGCCGATGCGGTCCATCTTGTTCACGTACGCGATGCGCGGCACGCGGTAGCGGTCGGCCTGGCGCCACACCGTCTCGGACTGCGGCTCCACGCCGGCCACCGAGTCGAACACCGCCACGGCGCCGTCGAGCACGCGCAGCGAGCGCTCCACCTCAACCGTGAAGTCGACGTGGCCGGGGGTGTCAATGATGTTGATGCGGTGGTCACGCCAGAAGCAGGTGGTCGCCGCGGACGTGATGGTGATGCCGCGCTCCTGCTCCTGCTCCATCCAGTCCATCGTCGCGGCGCCCTCGTGCACCTCGCCGATGCGGTGGGTACGACCGGTGTAGTAGAGGATGCGCTCGGTCGTCGTGGTCTTGCCCGCATCGATGTGGGCCATGATCCCGATGTTCCGGGTGTCCTCGAGCGGGACCTTCTTCTCAGACACTGAATCTCACCTGTCAGTCAGATGTGGCACGGGGAACCGATTCCCCCGCGACGACTCTTCTATATGCAAGCCCACCCCGAGCCGATTGGGCCGGGGAACGGGCGCTACCAGCGGTAGTGCGCGAAGGCCTTGTTGGCCTGCGCCATCCGGTAGAGGTCGTCCTTGCGCTTGAACGCGCCGCCCTGCGAGCCGAGCGCGTCCAGCAGCTCGTTCGCCAGGCGCTCGCTCATCTGCTTCTCGCGGCGCTGCCGCGCAAAGAGGACGATCCAGCGGATGGCCAGCGTGCGACCGCGGCGCGACGGCACCTCGATCGGCACCTGGTAGGTGGCGCCACCAACGCGCCGGCTCTTCACCTCGAGGGCCGGCGTGACGTTGCGGATGGCCTCCTCCATCACCTGCACGGGATCGCGGCCGGTGCGCTCGCGGATGCGCTCAAGAGCGTCATACACGGTGCGCTCGGCAACGGACTTCTTGCCGTCCGAGAGGACCTTGTTGATGAGCTGCGTCACGACGACGTTGTCGTAGACGGGGTCCGGGATCAGCGGACGGCGTGTGATGGCTGCGCGGCGGGGCATCTTCCTACTTCGGGGTCTTGGCGCCGTACTTCGAGCGCGCCTGCTTGCGGTCGGAAACGCCTGCCGTGTCGAGGGCCGCGCGGATGACCTTGTACCGGACACCCGGGAGGTCCTTCACGCGGCCGCCACGCACGAGCACCACCGAGTGCTCCTGCAGGTTGTGGCCCTCGCCCGGGATGTAGCTCGTGACCTCCATCCCGTTGGTGAGCCGCACGCGCGCCACCTTGCGCAGCGCCGAGTTCGGCTTCTTCGGGGTGGTGGTGTAGACCCTCGTGCACACCCCGCGCTTCTGCGGGGCCCCGCGCAGGGCGGGCGTGGAGGTCTTGGTCGCCTTGGGCTTGCGGCCCTTGCGGACCATCTGGTTGATCGTTGGCACGAGCCTCTTCCGGACTGTGGGCGTGTCGGGTCGTTCGCCTCGGCGGGCGAGCGGTCCGGGACCGTATCACGGCGAATAGGGCCGTCCAAGATCGCTCGGCGGCGGTGCGGCGTGCTTCAGGGCGACTGCGGACCCGGCCAGCGCCACGAGCGCGCCGGCCGCGAGGGCAACCGACTGCCAGGTGACCACCGGGTCGAGCACCGGATAGAACGCGAAGCCCGTGGCCCCGGCCACGATGCCCCATACCACCGCGGCCGCGAGCAGCACGGCCAGGAGCAGCGTGAAGCGCTCGCCCGTGTCGCGCGGGCGCTCGGGCAAGCGGGTGCGTCGGCCCTCGCCGTAGCCCCGCGCGGCCATGGCCTCGGCGGCGTCAAGGCCGCGCTCGAGGGCCGATCCCACCAGGGGAAGCGCGAGGGGGGCGGCGGCCCGGGCGCGCTGCATGCGGGATCCGGTGGTGAGGGCCACGCCCCGCAGCCGAGCCGTCTCGGCGATCGCTCGCGCGTCGCTTCGCATGGTCGGCACGAGGCGGGCGGCGAGCGCCGACACCAGTGCGGAGCGCGGCGCCACGCGGCTGAGCCCGGCGAGCATGCGGTCGGGATCGGCCCATGCGAACAGCGCAGCGGTGAGCGCGATGGTGGCCAGCACCCTCATGGCGGCGACTGCGCTCGCCACGAGCTCCTCGGCCGTGATCTCGCCGCTCAGGGGCGGCGGCACGGGGATGTCGAAGAGCACCAGGTCACCCTGGCCGGACAGCAGCGGGGTGAGCAAGAACACGCCAAGCGCCGACACAACCGCGGCGACCACCACGATTCGGCCTGGGCTGCCCGGCGCCAGGCGCAGCAGCACGATGGCACCGACGGCCAGCGCGGCGAGCACGAGCGGCTGGTCGGTGGTGAACGCCAGCACCCCGGCAGCCACCACGAGCAGCAGGATCGGCAGTGGCGCACGATCGCCCGCGACCGGCGCGCTCACGTGGTGGGCACCGGACTCGTGAGGGTGAGGTCGGCGTCGGTGCGCAGCGACGCGAAACCGTCGAGCTTGGTGCGCATCACCCAGCGCACCGGCATCCTGAGCTCGGGCGACCACCAGATGCGGTCATCGCGAATGCCCGCGATCGGACCGGTCACCTTGCCGCGCTTGTCGATCACCAGCACCTGCATGGGCGTGCCGCCCACGTCGACCGTCTCGGCTCCCGTCACGCGGGCCCGGGTCAACACCCGCACCTCGTCCATTACGTAGCGCTCGGTCCATGTGTCGCCGGGCTCGATCGACGCCGGGTACACCAGCGCGGGCGGCACGAGCTTCTCACGCTCGTCGCGACCGAGGCCGGTCACCTTCACGCTGGTGACGCGCTCTTCGAGGTATTCGCCTTCAGGGGTCACGCGCAGCCGTGAGGCCTCCACGTGCTCCTCGCTCAAGGCGAGGGTGCTCCAGAAGCCCTTCGGCGCCGGCCGCACCACGATCTGCGCCTCGGCGGGAAGCGGACGGTCGATCGTCACCGGCCCGATCCCCACGGTCTCATCACCCGTCGCACGGTAGGTCCATACGCCCGATGCCGGCGCCCCTGCAACCGCGGGCCCGCCGGCCGACCCATACTCGCGGCCCGCGTACTCCTCGGATACCGGCGTGCTGGTGCCAGCCTGCGACCACCACCACGCACCGAGCCCGATGAAGACCAGGGCGATCAGCAGAGGGATGAAGACGATGGGGCGAGCAAGCCGGGACACGATGCGGCGATCGTAGGGCAGCACCGCGCGCGCAGCAGGAAATCGGTCGCAAGCGTCGACGAGACCAGCCCGAAACGGGCATTTCCCACCGGGTCGTCGAGCGCACCTAGCGTGGTCTCCCCATGCCCCGGAGCATCCTCAATTCACCCTGCCCATGCGTGGCCTGCCGCCACCGCCGCGAGGCCCGCCACGGTCGGCGCGGCCGCGCGATGTGGATCGGCCTCGTGGGGCTGCTCGCCTGCTCGGTGCCGCTTGCCGCTGCCCTGCCCGATCGCGATGTGCCGGCGCAGTCCGTGCCCTCGACTCCCATTGTCATGGCGATCCCCGAGGAGCCGGTGCTGATCCCCAGCACCATCGAGATCACGGGCGAGGATGGCGGGGCCATCATCGACTGGCGGGAGAGCGTGCCCGATGGCACGCCCAACGGCGGTCGGCTCACGGGCGCCGTGCGGCTTCCGGCATCGGGAACCGGCTACTACACATATGACCCGCGCACCCAGAGCGAGCCCGGCGGACTCGGCACCCGATGGGGCACCGCGCGCCTCGTGCGCGAGATCGTCGACCTCGGTCGATGGTGGGCGAAGGCATACCCAGGGGCCGGCCCGTTGGGCATCGGCGACCTCTCGCGGCGCCAGGGCGGCCGCATCGATGGTCACTCCTCGCACCAGAACGGGCTCGACGTGGATATCCGGCTGCCGCGGCGCGACCGCGCGCGCGGCGCCGCGAGCCCCGCAAACTATGACCGGGCGCTCACGCAGAAGGTTGTCGATCGCCTCGTCGCGCAGGGCGCCGACCTCGTGCTCATCGGGCCGTCGCTCGACCTGCGAGGCCCGGCGGGCGTGGTCGTGCGCTGGCCGAACCACGACGATCACCTGCACGTGCGCTTCCCGGGCTGACCGACCGGGCATCGCTAGGGTAGGCGGCAATGGCTCCCCTCATCCTCATGCCCGCCGACTTCTGGTCGGAATC
>Ga0222714_10002844_pt1 | contig 18016 bp, 14 predicted proteins | sample C33_3DmetaG_FD_165048 | JGI IMG/M metagenome (GOLD analysis project Ga0222714, IMG submission 165048) | Estuarine water microbial communities from San Francisco Bay, California, United States - C33_3D | ecosystem: Environmental > Aquatic > Marine > Unclassified | place: USA: California...
TATCGACAGAGTAATCGGAGCCACGCGCATTGGCTCTATCCCAAAGCCCTCCCGCCTTTTTCCGGCAAGGCCTCTCGGCCCGAATTAAACTGGCCATCGCTTTAACCGCTGCTGTTGCGGTGATGCAGCTCGACCGTCGCTTTGAAATTGCCTCGCCGCTGCGTCTGGGCGTAAGCGTTATTTTGTACCCAGTAAGCGAGGCGCTTCTCCTGCCGCGCGACTTTGCCTACTGGGCTGGCGAAAGGCTCCAATCGGTATCCCAGCTCGCAAACGAGGTGGAGCGGCTTCGCGATCAGGAGACAAGCAACGCCCAGAGCCTTCTGCTTGCAAATCAACTTCGCAGTGACAACGAAAACTTACGAAACCTACTGAATCTAAAGTCCAGCGCCTTTCCTGAAAGCAAGGCCGGTGAAATCCGGGCAAGCCTAAAGGATGGTCTAGCCCGAAAGGTTCTTATTAACCTTGGCCACGATCAAGGGCTCTCCGTGGGTGACCCTGTCATAAACAGTGACGGTGTCGTCGGGCAGGTCAGTCGGGTGTTCCCACTTACAGCCGAAATTCGACTGCTCTCCGATGAGCAGCTCTTCGTCCCGATCTTTTTGCCGCGCAGTGGCGTTCGGGGTATTACACAAGGCAATGGACAGGCCGATGAGTTTCGGGTGCGCTACGTGAATCTGGCCGCTGAGCTTGAAGAGGGCGACACGATAGTGACCTCGGGCCTCGATGGTCTTTACCCAGCGGGGCTTGCGGTGGGGCGCGTCTCGGTGGTCGTGCCCGCAGCCCAGGGTCAGTTCCCAACTGTCATCGCAATCCCTACGGCATCGGTGGCGCGTTATAAAGAAGTGCTTGTCATTCTTCGCAACGGGGGTACGGGGCCAGCAGGGCTAGCATCGAGCGCGCCACCAGCCCCTGTTGCCAGTGGCTCCAGCCCGGCGTCATCAGCAAACCCCTCAACACCAGAGGCTGCAATTCAAAGACCATGAGACCTCCAACCATCATTGGCCGAGCCCCGAGCCTTCGCTTTATTGCGGGCACCATGGCCGCGGCCCTGGTCTTTAACTTTCTGCCCTGGGCACCGAACTGGCCAGTACCCGACATGCTTGCCATCGTGCTGGTCTTCTGGAATATCTTTCTACCAAGTCGTATTGGCCTCGCGCCTGCCTGGCTGCTGGGGCTGGTCATGGACGTACATCAGGGGGTTCTTTTGGGTCAACATGCGCTTGCCTATTCCATACTTAGTTATGGCGCCATTACCCTGCACCGACGCATCCCCGATTTCCAAGCCTGGGGGCAAGTGGCCCACCTCTATCCTCTTTTCCTTGTCTCACTTGCCAGCGTCTTTGCCGTGCGCTGGATGGTAGAAGGCCTTGGGCCCGACAGCAGCCTGTTCATCCAGCCTGCGGCAGAGGCCTTGTTATGGGTCTTTATTAGCCGCATGATCCAACTTGTCTTGCAACGAAAATCTCGACCAGGTCGAATGCGGGCACGAAAGCCCGTGAGTCCGGTGAAGACTTAGCTCAATCGCAATGGAGTTCAGCAACCAGTCAAATTCAGACTTTCGACAAAGGGCCTCGTTTGCGGCACTGGCCATCACAATTGGGCTTGGAACGTTGGCCATGCGTTTTGGGCAGATCCAAGTCTGGCAACACGAGGACCATGCGGCAAAGGCTGAAGAAAATCGCGTTGCCCTTTTGCCCATCCAGCCGCCTCGTGGACGCATCTTTGACAGGCATGGCGAAACGCTTGCCCGTAACGATGCCGGCTTCTCTCTTGAAATTGAGCCTTTTCAGGCAAAGAACTTAAATCGAACGATTGAGGAAATTGGCAAAGTCATTGAGCTTAAACCGGCCGAAATAAGCCGCTTTAAACGTGCGGCAGGCGAGGCGAGGCGGTTTGACAGCATTCCCTTAAAAACCAAACTCACCGACGAAGAGGTGGCCCGGCTTGTAACCCGAGTCACCGAAATACCCGGTGTCAACATTCAACAACGAACTATTCGGAGCTACCCTTACGGCGACTCCTCTTCCCACCTGCTCGGTCATATTGGCCGCATCTCGCGCGCAGACCGCGAAAGACTAACCGAGGCGGACCTTCTCGAGGACTATTTCGGTCTTAGTCACATCGGCAAACTGGGCATTGAAAAAAGCTACGAGAGTGACCTTAAGGGCATTCCTGGTTTTCAGAAAATTGAAGTCACGGCAAGTGGTCGACTGGTGCGCGAGCTTGACCTCAAGCCCCCCATACCGGGTCAAAACCTTCAGCTTTCGATCGACCAGGGTCTCCAGAAAATGGTCGAGGACGCCTTCATCGGCAGGCGTGGTGCGCTTGTGGCCATGTCGCCCACCACGGGCGAGCTCTTTGCCATGGTCTCTATGCCAAACTTCAACCCCAATGCCTTTGTTGACGGTATTGATCCTGACCTCTGGAACCAGCTTAATCAGTCACCCGATGTGCCTTTGTTGAATCGGGCCTTGCGGGGTATTTATCCACCAGGATCAACCTATAAGCCGTTTATGGCGGTAGCGGCCCTTGCCTCAGGAGCACGCACGGCAGATGAGGCCATTCAAGACCCGGGCTATTTCATGCTCGGTAATCACCGGTTTCGAGACTACAACCCCAAGGGCAACGGACGGGTCGACCTTAAAAAATCCATCGTGGTCTCAAGCGACACCTACTATTACAAACTCGCCCATGACATGGGGGTCGATGCGATTTATAAGTTTATTTCGCCCTTCGGCTTTGGCCGCACCACCGGTATCGACATTGAAGGCGAGACGGCGGGCATCCTGCCCTCATCGGACTGGAAGCTCAAGCGATTTGGAAAAGAATGGCTCACGGGCGAGACCCCGTCCATTGGAATAGGTCAGGGCTACAACTCCTTTACAGTGCTTCAGCTGGTTCGCGCAACCGCGGCGCTTGCCAATGGGGGAAAGCTGCTGCGGCCCCGTCTTGTGCGATCGGTTGAGAACTCCCAGACCGGTGAGCAGATGGAGCTGCCGGCCATTGTTGATCGCAGGCTTGATGTTGAACAGCAATGGCTTGACATCGTGCACGAGGCCCTTGTCGAAGTAAACCGATCGGGTACGGGCGCGCGCGTCATGGCCGGTGTTCCATACAGCGTTGCGGGGAAGACCGGGACCGCGCAGGTTTTCAGTGTGAAACAGGGCGAGGTCTACGAGGAGGAAAAGGTCTCCGAGAGACTACGCGATCATTCCCTCTACATAGCCTATGCCCCGGCCGAGAATCCAAAAGTGGCAGTGGCCGTTGTGGTCGAGAACGGAGGTTTCGGGGCATCGGCAGCTGCACCCCTGGCCCGCAAGGTTTTCGATTACCTTTTGGTCACACGAAAAAAAGAGGGGCGTGAGCTGCCATGAATGATCGCCGCGCTGACGACGGCTGGCGAGCCTTTTCGCTCTGGTTAAGGGAGCGCTTCTTTGCCATGGACCAGCCCCTATTTTTTATCTTCATCGGCCTGGCGGGCCTTAGTCTGCTTGCCGTCTACAGCGCAAGTCATGAGGAACCTGAACGTTTCTTCAACCATCTACGCAACCTTATCGTCGCAGGGTTCATCATGCTCATGCTTGCGCAGATTCCATCCACATGGCTGCAGAAAGTTGCTATACCGCTTTATGGGCTTGGCCTGGTTCTACTTCTTGCTGTTGCCCTTTTTGGTGACACCTCAAAGGGCGCTACACGCTGGCTCGACCTTGGCATTGCCCGCATTCAACCTTCCGAAATTATGAAAATCGCCATGCCTCTTATGCTGGCATGGGTCGTTCAGCAACGCGATGGGCTGAAAACGCTCGCAGACTGGCTAATTGTTGTAGGCCTTCTTGCTATACCCGTTCTTTTTATTCTGGGTCAGCCCGACTTAGGGACCGCTATTCTTGTCGCAGCCTCAGGTGTTTTTGTTCTCTACCTTGCAGGCATGTCTTGGCGGCTCATTGCCATCGTCGTGGGAGGCGTTGGCATTGTTTTAATTGTCTTAGTGATTTTTGGTGACACCCTTTGCGCTGCCGGTGTCGACTGGCCTGGGATGAGGGAGTATCAGAAGCAACGTGTCTGCACGCTGCTGGACCCCCATCGTGACCCACTTGGAAAAGGCTTTCACATTCTTCAGTCCATGACTGCCGTTGGATCCGGCGGTCTGTGGGGCAAGGGTTGGTTAAAAGGCAGCCAGGCCCAGCTTGACTTCATTCCGGAGCGAGACACCGATTTTATTTTTGCTGGTTTTGCTGAAGAGTTCGGCTTTCTTGGTGCCGCGATTCTGGTGGCCCTTTACCTTGCCCTTATTCTTCGCGGCCTCTGGATTTCACTTGGGGCACCCACCCCTTTCGGCCGGCTTTTATCGGCAAGTCTTTCCTTAACTATCTTTACTTATGCCTTTGTAAACCTTGGAATGGTCACAGGCCTTCTTCCCGTGGTCGGTGTGCCCCTTCCTTTCATGTCGTACGGAGGCACGGCCCTTATTACATTGGGTGTTGGCCTCGGCCTCATTATGAGTGTCGCCCGCGATCGCTCTCAGGTTACTCAAGGCTTCAGTCTTCAGGGTTAGGCCGATGGCATCAGCATCCGATGCGACTGAAATTGCCAACCTCATACTCAGCGGCTTTCATCGCCACTACGGCCTTTTCCGTTACAACGCGCAACAGGCGAAGACCGCCTTTGAGGGCGGGCGCTATGGAGCCATACGCGAACTCGCAAAAGAGCGAATTGCCTTCTACGACGAACGGGTAAAGGAGACAACCGATGCTCTAATGGCGAAGTCCTCTTCTATTGCTCTGGATGAGGGTACCTGGCCAGAGGTTAAAAAAGCCTACATTATGCTGCTTACCGACCATAAGCAGCCCGAACTTGCCGAGTCGTTTTTTAATTCCATCACCACGCGAATCCTGCGCCGTACCAACTACGGAGGCGAGAACCTTTTCGTAAGGCCCGCCGTTGCGGCCGACTACCTCGACTCCGACCCCCCGTCCTACCGTGTCTATTACCCGCGATCCGAAGGCCTGCAGAAGTGCCTTACCCAAATGGCCATCGACTTTGGCCTTGCCTGCGGCTGGAACGATATCCAGCGTGATCTGCGACGTGTCATTCGGGCCGCAGCCCTTATCTTTCCGAGGCCTTTTCAGACTGCAACCGATTTTCAGGTGCATGTTCTAAGGTCACTTTTTTTTCGAAACAAGGGCGCCTACATTATCGGGCGCATCATGAATGACGGAACGCCAACTGGCTTTGCCGTTCCTGTTCTTCGTAATTCGCAAGGCGCGCTTTACCTCGACACCATTCTCTTTGACCCCGACCAGATCTCTGTTTTGTTTTCGTTTTCTCGGGCTTACTTTATGGTGGACATGGAGGTGCCCTCGGCCTACGTGCAGTTCTTAAGAAGCATCATGCCGCATAAGCCTGCCAGCGAGCTCTACACCATGCTCGGGCTACAAAAGCAAGGCAAGACACTCTTTTATCGGGACTTTTTGCATCACCTGCGTCACTCCAACGACAAGTTCTGTCTTGCCGAGGGCATTAAAGGGCTCGTGATGCTTGTCTTCACCCTGCCGTCCTTCCCCTATGTCTTTAAAATCATTAAAGACAAGCGTTCAAAAGACGTGTCGCGCGAGCTTATTGCCTCGAAGTACCAGCTGGTCAAGCTTCACGATCGAGCGGGCCGCATGGCTGACACCTGGGAGTACTCGAGCGTTGAGTTCCCTCTAGACCGATTCGATGCCGACCTTCTCAAGGAAATTCGCGAATTTGCCCCAAGCATGCTTGAGGAAAACAATGGACGACTTGTTATTCGTCATTTGTATATTGAGCGTCGAATGGTTCCTCTGAACATCTTTCTTGAACATGCCACAGAGGCGCAGGTTGACCATGCCATTAAAGAGTACGGAGATGCCATTCGCCAGCTTGTTGCCGCCAATATTTTCCCAGGCGACATGCTCTACAAAAACTTCGGTATGACACGGCATGGGCGTGTTGTGTTTTATGACTACGATGAAATTCAATACCTAACGGAATGCAATTTCCGAAAAATTCCCGAGCCTCGAACCCCTGAAGATGAAATGGCCAGTGAGCCCTGGTACACGGTAGGTCCAAACGATGTCTTCCCGGAAGAGTTCTCTCAATTTCTACTCGGTCAGCTAAGGCTTCGAGTTCCGTTTAACAAGTATCATCAAGAGTTACTTGATGCTCAGTATTGGAAATCCCAACAAGAAAAAATAGCCCGCGGCTTTCTGGAAGATGTCTTTCCCTATCCCGATCATGTTCGGTTCTGTAACCGCCCCGAGCTTGACCAGCCTGCGGTTTGCATCGCTCGCCGGCCTGGCTAAGACCCCCCCGACCCGCTTGGGCTTAGCTTGCTGACGAACACCTCTAAACGGCTACCCTATGTCAGGACCCCTTGAGTTTGACACCATTATTGTTGGCGCTGGAAGCGCGGGCTGCCTTTTGGCAAACCGGCTATCAGCTCAGCGTGGTCAGCGTATCTTGCTGGTCGAGGCCGGAGGCGAAGATGACTGGTTCTGGATAAAAATCCCCGTCGGTTATTTATTCACCATTGCCAATCCACGTACCGACTGGTGCTTTAAGACCCAGCCCGAGCCAGGCCTTGCGGGCCGCTCGGTTCACTATGCACGGGGCCGAGGTCTTGGAGGCTCTTCATCCATCAACGCTATGATTTACATGCGTGGGCAGTCGTACGACTTCGACCAATGGGCGCAGCTTACCGGTGATGAGCGCTGGCGATGGAATGGCGAAAACGGCCAGACCTTATCCATATACAAGGCGCTTGAGAATTACTTTGGTGGCGCCAACGACTGGCATGGTGAGACCGGTGAGATTCGTGTCGAGACGCCACGAGTTAAATGGAAAATTCTTGATGCCTGGCAACAGGCCGCCGCCCAGCAGGGCATCCCCAGTATCGATGAGTTCAACCGCGGAAATAACGAGGGCTGTGCCTACTTTCATGTCAACCAGCGGCGTGGCAGACGTTGGTCAATGGCTGATGCCTTCCTTCATCCGGTGCGTCACCGAGAGAACCTTTCTGTTTTTACCAACACCCAGACACTTCAGGTCCTTTTTGAGGAAAACCGCGAGCGCCGTCCCTCCGATCAGTCGGCCTGGGCTAATGCGACTCTGCGTGCCCGTGGCGTCCGGCTGCTAAAAGACGGGCAGATCATCGAGGCACGAGCGCGCAAAGAAGTGATTCTTTCAGCGGGTGCGATTGGCTCGCCGCACATTCTTCAGGCCTCCGGCATTGGTGACCCAAAGCATCTCGCAGAATTTTATGTCCCGGTTCGGCAAGGTCTTCCTGGCGTGGGCCAGAACCTGCAGGACCATCTGCAAATTCGCACCATTTTCAAAATCAAGAACGCTCGCACGGTCAACAGTCTTTATGCCAATCCCTTGTCACGCATCGGCATGGCCCTGCAGTACGGCCTTCTTCGACGCGGGCCCATGACCATGCCGCCCTCTACCCTGGGGGCCTTCACCAAGAGCGACCCCTCGCAGCCCTCAGCCAACCTGGAATGGCATGTGCAGCCGCTTTCGCTTCCAAAGTTTGGTGAGCCCCTGCATGAGTTCGATGCCATTACCCCATCGGTCTGCAACCTTCGGCCAAGTTCCCGGGGGCAGGTTCTCCTGCAGCACTCCGACCCCTTGCAGGCACCATCCATTCGCTGTAACTACTTGTCCACCCCGGACGATCTTGACATCGCTGTCAAGGGCATCGAGGCCACTCGCGCCATCATGAAAGCCGACGCCCTCGCAGCCTATGCCCCAGAGGAACTCTTACCAGGTCCTGCAAAGGTGTCGCAGCAAGACCTTGAGCAGGCAGCACGTGAGCTTGGAACCACCATTTTTCATCCGGTGGGCACCTGCGCCATGGGCCGAGTCAACAACAAGGGCGAATCCGAGAACCCATTTACTGTGCTTGATACCAGCTTTCGTCTGCGTGGCGTGGCGGGCCTGCGTGTTGTCGATGCCTCGGCAATGCCCACCATCACCTCGGGCAACACCAATGCACCGGTCATGCTTATGGCAGAGCGGGCGGCGCGCGACATCCTGGCTTCACGCTAGCCATCGTCTTTTTTACCCGAAACCGTGCGCCATGAACGTCTCCGCAACAAACCCTTCGCAGGCATCCTCAAAGACAGCCGGCCTTGGTCTTAGGTCCTACGAGAATGGCGTCTGGAGTCTGGACTCTGGTTATTTTCGAGATTCCTTTGATGCCGTCCATCTCATTGAAGACAGGGGCGAGCTTGCTGTTGTAGATGCAGGGACCCAATTCTCGGTGCCCCGTATTCTTCAAGCGATTCAAGAGCTCGGGCTTACCCCCGACGATGTCCGCTACATACTTCTAACCCATGTGCATCTTGATCATGCAGGGGGTGCCGGGCTGCTCGCCAGTCACTGCAACCAAGCACAGGTTGTGGTTCATCCGCGAGGGGTTCGTCATCTGGTGAATCCCAGCAAGCTCTGGCAGGCGGTCTGCCAGGTCTACACCCAAGACGTTGCAGAGCGTGACTACGGTGGCATGGTTCCCATTGACCCGTCCCATATTATTGAGGCTACCGAGACGCTTTCCCTCAAGCTTGGCTCTCGCCAAATCAACTTCTGGGATGCACCCGGCCATGCCCTGCATCATGTCTTTATTCTTGATGAGGGGTCCAATGCCATTTTCACCGGCGACACCTTTGGCATCTCTTATCGCGAGCTCGACAGCCCCCAGGGCGCTTTTACTTTTGTAACCAGCTCCCCAAGCCAGTTCGACCCCCAAACGCATAAAGCATCCGTTATGCGTGTCATGCAGGCAAAGCCCAAGGCGGTCTACCTTACCCATTACTCCGAGCTTCGCCAGGTGCAGGCCGCAGGCGAGGCTTTGCTGCAACAAATCGACAGCTACGCTGCCCTTGCAAGCCGGCACGGCCATCGCGGTCAAGGCCGAGCGCAGGCTATTGCGGCCGATCTTGAAGACCTGCTCTTTGATCAGTTAAAAGCCCATGGCAGCCTGCTGTCGCAAAAGGAGCTTAAGACGCTTCTGGCCCTCGATCTCAGGCTCAATACCGATGGGCTGATCTGCTGGCTCGATCGAATCAAGGCGAACAGCTAGCCCAGGGGAAATACCCCGGCTAGGAACCCTATAATCAGGCTGCTGATGAACGACTCCACCAAAGCCCTGCAAGAGGCACTGCGCGCAACCCCAGACACCTCCCTCGAGGGCTCTGGGCTGGCTCAGGCCGTAATCCAGCCCAAGGGCCTTACCGAAGCGCCCGCCTTTGAAAGCCTCGGGCAGGCGCTTGCCCAGCGTATTCTTATCATTGACGGGGCCATGGGCACCATGATTCAACAGGTCAGGCTCACCGAGGAGCATTACCGCGGCCAGACCGGTGAGCATGCCGTCGCCTTAAACAAAGACCAGCAGGCCGTGCTCGATCAGGCTGTTGCCAAGGGCATTGACCTTAAAGGTAACAACGAACTTTTAAGCCTCAGCCAGCCAGAACTCATCAAGACCATCCATCGTCAGTACCTGGAAGCGGGTGCCGACATTATCGAGACCAATACCTTTGGTGCAACCTCGGTGGCCCAGGACGACTACCACTTGGCCGGACTGGTTCGTGATATGAACCTTGCCTCAGCCAGGCTTGCCTGCGAGGCACGCGATGCCTTTTCCAGCCCAGACAGGCCCAGATTCGTAGCCGGTGCCCTCGGGCCCACGCCACGAACAGCCTCCATTTCACCCGATGTCAACGACCCGGGCGCCCGTAACATTACTTTCGATGCGCTCGTAAGCAGCTACCTCGAGCAGGCCCAAGCCCTGCTTGATGGCGGCATCGACCTTTTCCTTGTTGAAACCATCTTCGACACGCTTAACGCCAAGGCCGCCCTGTATGCCCTTGAGCAGCTCTTTGAAACCACCGGCACGCGCTGGCCCGTCATGATCTCGGGTACGGTCACCGATGCATCAGGCCGTATTCTGTCAGGCCAGACCGTGGAGGCCTTCTGGAACAGTGTTCGCCATGCAAGGCCCATCACGGTTGGGCTTAACTGCGCTTTGGGTGCGGCCCTTATGCGGCCTTATGTGGAAGAAATCTCAAAACTTGCCGACACCGCCATCTGCATCTACCCTAACGCGGGCCTTCCCAACCCCATGGCTGAGACAGGCTTTGATGAGACACCGCCCATTACCTCGGGCTTTTTAAAAGACTTTGCCTCAAGCGGATGGGTCAATGTTGTGGGTGGCTGCTGCGGCACCACCCCCGACCATATTCGTGCCATTGCCCAGGCTGTCAATGCCTTTCGTCCCCGGCCCTTGGCCTTCAAAGAAAACTCTGTCACAAGGCTTTCGGGGCTTGAGCCCTTAAACATTGGCGAAAGTTCCTTGTTTGTGAATGTGGGTGAGCGCACCAATGTCACCGGCTCCAAGCAGTTTGCACGTCTTATTCTTAATGGCGACTTTGAAAAGGCCGTGGACGTTGCCAGGCAGCAGGTTGAAAACGGTGCCCAGGTTATTGACATCAACATGGACGAGGCCATGCTCGACTCCAAGGCCGCCATGACCCGGTTCTTAAACCTTATTGCCTCCGAGCCCGATATCTCTCGTGTGCCCATCATGATCGACTCTTCGAAATGGGAAGTCATCGAGGCCGGTCTTAAGTGTGTGCAAGGCAAGGCCATCGTCAACTCCATCTCGCTTAAAGAGGGTGAAGAGCCCTTTTTGTATCAGGCGCGCCAGTGCATGAAGTACGGGGCCTCAGCGGTCATCATGGCCTTTGATGAGCAAGGGCAGGCCGATACGCTTGAACGCCGTAAAACCATATGCCAACGCGCCTACACACTTTTACGAAACGAACTGAATTTTCCCGCTGACGATATTATTTTTGACCCCAATATTTTTGCCATCGCAACCGGCATCGACGAACACAACCGCTATGCAATCGACTTCCTTGAGGCCACGCGTTGGATTCGCAAGAACCTGCCTGCAGCCAAGGTCTCGGGTGGCGTCTCCAATGTCAGCTTCTCCTTCCGCGGCAACGACGCCGCACGCGAAGCAATTCATACCGTCTTTCTTTACCACGCCGTGAAAGCTGGTATGACCATGGGCATTGTCAATGCAGGGCAGCTTGGTGTTTACGAGAACCTCGACCCCGTGCTGCGTGAGCATGTTGAAGACATTGTTTTCGACAGGCGGCCTGATGCAACCGAGCGCATGATTGATCTCGCTGGTCAGCTACGCAGTGGCGAGCGCAAGGAAGAAGAAAAGCTTGCATGGCGAGGCCTTGATGTAGAAAAAAGGCTCGAACATGCCCTGGTTCATGGTCTTACAGAATTTATTGTTGAAGACACCGAAGAGGCACGCCAGCTTATTCAAGGCCGCTCGGGGCGGCCCATTGAGGTGATTGAAGGCCCGTTGATGACCGGCATGAATGTTGTAGGTGATCTCTTCGCACAGGGCAAAATGTTTCTGCCCCAGGTGGTTAAATCCGCGCGAGTCATGAAGGCTGCTGTGGCGCACCTTGTGCCCTACATTGAGAAGGAGCAGGCTGCCAGTGGCCAGACCAAGGCCAAGGGCAAAATGATTCTCGCCACGGTCAAAGGCGACGTACACGACATTGGTAAAAACATCGTCTCGGTTGTCCTGCAATGCAATAACTTCGAGATTGTTAACCTGGGTGTGATGGTGCCCGCCGCGCACATTATTGCGGCTGCCAAGGAGCACAATGCCGACATCATTGGTCTCTCTGGCCTTATTACACCCTCGCTTGAAGAGATGGCCGTTGTTGCACGCGAAATGGAACACGATGAATGGTGTCGGTGCCGTCAGATCCCCCTGCTGATTGGTGGAGCGACCACATCCCGCGTGCACACGGCGGTCAAAATTGCGCCCCACTACTCCGGCCCGGTGATCTGGGTTCCCGATGCCTCTCGCTCGGTGCCCGTTGCCCAGTCCCTTACCAGCACCGAGGAGCAGAAGGCCACCTACCTCGGCGACCTTTTCAAAGACTACGCCAAGCTTCGTGAACGCCATGCCAACAAGCCCAGTTCGCGCATGCTCAGTCTTGAAGAGGCCCGGGCCAACGCTGCAAAGGTTAATTTCCTTCATCCCGCACCCCAGCCCAAGGTGACAGGCCGCCGCCTGCTCAAGGCCTTTCCTTTAGACGATCTTGTCGAGACCATCGACTGGACCCCCTTTTTTCAGACCTGGGATCTTGCCGGCCCCTTTCCCGCCATTCTTGACGATGCCATTGTGGGCGAGCAGGCTCGAGCGCTTTATGCCGACGGCAAAGCCATGCTGCGTCGGTTGATTGAATCCAGGCAGCTCACGGCCAACGGCGCCTTTGGCCTCTGGCCAGCAAGGCGCACAGCGCCCGAGGACATCACAGTATTTTCTGGGCCCGACCTTAAAACAGCACTCTTCACATGGGTGGGCCTGCGTCAGCAAACCGAAAAGCCCAGTAACGAGCCAAACAAATCGCTTGCCGACTACCTGCTGCCGATCACCGAGCAGGGCGAGGACTACCTTGGCGCTTTCGCCGTGAGCATTCACGGTGCCGACAAGCTTGCCCAGAGGTACGAGGCCAAGGGCGATGACTACAACGCCATCTTGGTGAAGGCCCTGGCCGACCGGCTTGCGGAATCGTTTGCTGAAGAGCTTCATCGAAGGGTACGCACCGAGTTCTGGGGCTATGCAGCCTCCGAGGCCTTAAAGAATGAAGAGCTTATTGCAGAGCGTTATCAAGGCATTCGCCCCGCACCTGGCTATCCATCCTGCCCCGATCACAGCGTGAAGCCCGAGCTGCTTGAGGCGCTTAACGCCAAGGACATTCCAATGACGCTTACTGAAAACCTGGCCATGCTTCCCGCATCGGCTGTCTGCGGGTTTTATTTCTGGCGGCCTGAGGCTCAGTACTTCAATCTTGGACCCATTGCCGACGATCAGCTCAACGACTATGCCGTGCGCGCGGGCGTGTCCACCGACATTGCCCAACAAAGGCTTGTCAGTCTGCTTGCTTAAAAAAGCTCGTTCAGAAGGACGCTAGAGTGACTCCCAGATAACTGGGTCGCCCTTTTCGTGGGCAAGCTTAAGCATGGCAACAAGAGGGACCAGGCGACTGGCCAGGCTCACGGAGGTGGGAGGTCTGGGTTGTGAAACCGGGTCCTGCATATCCGTCTCATCAAGCCCGTCTTGCCCTTTCGTTTTTTCTTGATTTCGAATGGAGGCCTGTAAGCCCTCCGTTTCCTTTATAAGTCTGGCAAGATGCTCGTGCAGCCAGATACCAGGCACGTGAAAGTCCTGGTTCAACTCTGAAAAGATGGCCTCTACCACCTTGTCCATCATAAGAAAAGGCGCGGCAGCGCGGGTACTAAAACGAATCACAGACACTCCTTTTTGGGCAGAGCCCTAAGACTTGGTAAAGTCGCCCCATTATGAAGCGTCTTCTTGGCCTACTTGCCAGCCTAAGCCTAATGAGCTGCACCCCAGAGTTGAACTGGCGAATTCATCGTGAGCCCGACACCAACTGGCAGGTGGCATTCCCCGCTAAGCCTGTGTCAGTTAAACGAACCCTTGCACTTACAGACCCACCAAATGCAACCATTGAGTTGCAGCTCTGGGCAGCTAATGTGAATGAAGTTCGCTACACCATCGGCTATGCCCGTTGGGTAGGCAAGCCGTCTGATCACGCCAAGCAAGAGCATCTCGCCAAGACCCTTGAGTCGGCCATGCTCAACAACATCTCGGCGCATCAGAAAGTATTTGCCCAGGCCCCTGATTTAGCCAGCCCAAACGACGCGCGCCCTTCCGACAGCGATGTCACTGCCCGGCCTTTGCTCAAGGCCGTTGGAACCATTCTTCTTAACCCAAAGCAGGGTCCTGTCGAGGCTCAGTTGTGGATGCAGACCCATGTTCGTTCGGGCGATGTCATCGAGGCCATTGTGCTTGGGCCCACAGAGAGCTTCTCGCAAGAAGCAGCCGAGCAGTTCTTAAGCTCGTTTAGGCCAAGGCTTTAATGGCATCAGGCCGGTCGAGGCCGCGTCGCATTTCAATGGCCTTTGCCATATGGGCTGGCTCAACCGTGGCAGCCTCTTCGAGATCAGCCACGGTTAGTGCAACGCGTAACAGGCGGTCATGCACCCGCAGGCTGTTTCCCGAGGCATTCATAAACTGCCGCAGCAGGCAGCGAGCCTGCTCGGAAAAGAGGCCTGCCTGCGCGAGCAGCTGCTCAGGCGTTAAATGCGCATTGGCGCATCCCTGCCGATCTTCAGCCCTCTGGCGCGCTCGTTGAATGCGCAGGCGTGTCGCTTTGTAAAGATCCGCCGCGTCGGTATGCGCGGGTGCGGGCCTCGTAGTCGCAGAAGGCGATTGGCGAGAAAGCAGCAGGGCGAGGTCGAACCGGTCAAGCAAGGGCCCCGACAGGCGCATGCGATAGCGTTGAACCTGCTCCGAGCTGCAATGGCAGAGCTTTGGGCCGGACGACGCCCCGTAATACCCGCAGGGACAGGGGTTCATGGCAGCAACCAACAATGCACGGGCGGGAAGGCTTAAGCGTGTGCGCATGCGAACAACATGCACCTCCCCCGTTTCCAGAGGCTCTCGCAAGGCCTCCAGGCTTGATCGCCCGAACTCGGGCAGTTCATCAAGAAAGAGAACACCCCGATGGGCCAGGGACACTTCTCCGGGAATAACGGGCTGTCCACCGCCCACCAAGGCCACGGCCGAGGCCGTATGGTGGGGGGCGCGAAATGGGGGGAGGCAGGGCAGCCTAGCGTCCGGCCTAAATGCAATGGAGCCCGCTGAGCCCGACAAGGCATGAATAGACTGCACCTCTCGCGACTGCGAAGGTGCAAGGCTCGGCATCAGTCCGTTGAGGCTGTGCGCAATCATTGACTTTCCTACCCCTGGCGGGCCCATAAGCAGAAGGTTATGCAGGCCTGTAGCGGCAATCAGAGCGGCCTGTTTGGCCTCATCCTGACCATAGATGGCGGACCACTGAGCGCAGGCAATGGTCTCCTCCTGGCCTGCGGTTGCTGGCTGCTTGTTCTGAGTGTCCCGATCACCCTGATCGCCGTGATCGCCACGATCGCTGGGCATAACGAGCGAGCCGAATGGCTTAGTGCCTCTTAACCCCTCCACCGCCTGGCACAGGCCTTCCACGCAGGCGACGGTTGGCTCATCTTTAAGGAGATAAAGATCATGGGCATTAACCCGAGGGAATAAAAGACGGGGTTGGCTTGAGAATCTTGCAGCCTGTTGATCAAAACCCCGAACACCACGGTCAACCACCGATATGCCCAAAGCGGCGGCCTTAGGCAAAGGCAAGAGATCGCCTGTTAGTGAGAGCTCCCCAAAGACCAGCCAGTTATTAAGAACCTTGCCATCGATATCTCCGGCTGCAGCAAGTATGGCAAGGGCAATGGCGAGGTCGTAATGGCCCGAGGTTTTGGGCAGGTCCGCCGGCGCTAGGTTAACCGTAAGCCGGCCTTGCGGGAAACGAAAGCCTGCCGTCTCTATGGCCGCGCGCACGCGCTCTCGCGCCTCGCGAACGGCACCGCTGGCTAAGCCAACAATGGAGAACTGGGGAAGACCCCCGGAGAGATGGGCCTCGATACGAACCACTTGGGCCTGCAACCCCAACAGTTCAACGGAATAAGCAATAGAGAGTGTAGTCGTCATGCCCCCATGGAACGCGAGGCGCTGGCGGGCTGACTACTGGTCGTTTATGGGGCTTGTGCCGGTCTGGCCGAGGTCAGGGCGAGCATTGCCTGCAGTGTTGTTGCTGGACGCCGCCTCGCCTGCCTGAGACGTGAACGCCCTAAGCTGAGCCTCCAGCTCTGCGAGCTTCATAAGTGCCTGTTCCAGCAGACGGCTTTGCTGATCGAATTCTTCACGGGTCACCAGATCCATCTTCTGCAAGGTGGCATCCATGGTCTGGCGAAGCTGCGCCTGCACCTGCGCAGCTGGGCCGCTGGCCATGACATCGGCGAGTTTTTTCTGAAGATCAGCAAAAAGGGGGGGGAGTTCAGGCATGCATGAACGTTACCCCATTTCTGGCTGCTTTTCAGGGGCGCTGTCCCCAAAAGGAGGGGCGGACGGAGGCTGCCCTCTTTGTGGTGCGCCGCGCACCAAGTCGGTGCCTTTGAGCTGGCTGCGCACCATGGGCCGGCGTTCATCGTGCAATTAAGCCTCTTTTTAGGCCCTTACTAGGCTCTTTTAGGCCTTTTTGGACTGGCACAGTAATCGCTACTAAGGCTCGGGTAAGCCGTACTTCATCCCCATTTTTAGGAGAACCTTCATGAAAAAAACCCTTCTTGCGATTGCACTGTCCTCGGCTTTCGTGTCTTTCACTCCCGCCGTTTCCGCTGAATCCGAAATCGAACTCTCCGCTAACTTCGGCCTGGTAAGCGACTATCGGTTCCGAGGCGTTTCACAAACGAATAAGGAGATGGCCGCGCAAGGTGGTTTTGACCTCGCCCACAAGAGTGGTTTTTATATGGGCACTTGGACCTCAAACGTCTCCGATTTTGCGAACCCTAATGGCAACGGGCTGGAGATCGACGCCTACCTTGGGTACAGCACAGAGGTTGGAGGAATCGGCATAGACATTGGTAACCTTTACTACTACTACCCGGCGAACGAGGCGTCACCCAACGTGGACACGAACGAGGTCTACCTGGGTCTCTCGGTAAGTGCGTTCACCTTGAAGACGTCGTATGCCACATCGAAATACTTCGGAGTGGCGGGCTCCAAAGGCACGATCTATTACAACTTATCCGGCGAATTCCCAGTCAGTGACTCCACCTCAATTTCCGCAGCCATTGGTTATGTCGATCCCAAGGGTGGCGCAACGAAAGGCTATGACTACTCCGTTGGAGTAAGTACAGAACTCAACGGGTTTTCGCTCGGAGCCAGTTACATCACCACCAGTGGGGATTTAAGTGACACCTTGAGCGGAACGAAGGAGGTAGCCAAAGGCACTGTCGTCGTCTCGATCTCCAAATCCTTCTAACCCAATACGGCATCAATCCCTTTTCGATCGTTTTAAAGGACAGACATGAAACTCATCACCGCAATCATCAAGCCCTTCAAGCTTGATGAGGTCCGCGAGGCCTTATCAAGCATTGGGGTGCAAGGCATTACGGTGACCGAAGTCAAAGGCTTCGGTCGCCAAAAAGGTCACACCGAACTCTATCGAGGCGCGGAGTATGTCGTGGACTTCCTTCCCAAGGTAAAACTGGAAGTGGCCATTGCAGAGTCCCTTCTCGATCAGGCGGTGGAAGCCATTGAGAACGCAGCGCGTACCGGCAAGATTGGCGACGGAAAAATATTTGTCTCCAGTCTTGAGTCGGTTGTTCGAATTCGCACCGGTGAGACGGGCCAAGAAGCCCTTTAACGCAAGCCGACTTTACGACCCCATTGCATTGTGAGGACTCTATGAAATTAACTTCTCTATTCAACCGCGGTGCGGCTGGACTGCTGGCAACAGGGCTTGCCGCCCTTTGCCTTCCAGTCTTTGCCCAGACAGCGGCCCCCGAAGCTGCAGCCGCCGCCGTTGCTGCAGCCCCTGATGTTTTAAGTCATGTCTTTGAACTGCAGTACGCCATGGACACGTTTTACTTTTTGGTCTGTGGTGCCTTGGTGATGTGGATGGCTGCTGGCTTCTCCATGCTTGAGGCCGGTCTTGTTCGTACCAAGAACACCACGGAGATTCTTACCAAGAACGTGGCGCTCTACTCGATTGCCTGCATCATGTACATGGTCTGCGGCTACGCCATCATGTATGACGGAAGCTACTTCTTATCGGGCATTGCCGGCGGTGAAAGCCTTACGGGTGACGTTCTTAAGAGTTTCTCCGAGCGTGAAGGTGGGTTCGGTGGTGACTCCATTTACGCGGACCCCTCCGACTTCTTCTTCCAGGTTGTGTTTGTTGCAACGGCAATGTCAATTGTCTCGGGCGCTGTCGCCGAGCGCATGAAGCTCTGGGCCTTCCTCATTTTCTGCGTGGTCATGACGGGCTTTATCTCC
>Ga0222714_10002845_pt1 | contig 18009 bp, 10 predicted proteins | sample C33_3DmetaG_FD_165048 | JGI IMG/M metagenome (GOLD analysis project Ga0222714, IMG submission 165048) | Estuarine water microbial communities from San Francisco Bay, California, United States - C33_3D | ecosystem: Environmental > Aquatic > Marine > Unclassified | place: USA: California...
GCTGATGTGAGATTTAATATTGCTCCATTCGGAGTGGATGAACCACCATTATCACGAACTGCAACCACAAGATTTTGACGAATAGAACTAGTTGTTCCCGACCACGGAATTGTTGCTGTTGAAAGATCACCTGCACCGATAATGAAGACACCAGGAGTTGCAGAAACTACCTTATTTAAAATAGCCTTATCGTGTTCGTAATCAACATTATTGATTGATGTTCTTGCTACGAATGTTCCTGGAAGCTGATAGATGAATACCTTGTCCTGAGACTCAGATAGCACCACATCACCATTAATAAGTTTAGAATCGATCGCAACATTCATTGCCGTATTAACATTTGCAAGCAATGAGTTTGCAACTGCAAGACCAGAAACTATACACTCAGCGTCATCAATACCAAAGTTTAATTGGAATACTGTGTTTGAGTCTGGCACACCTAAATTATCAAATGGGCGGTCTAGTTGTAGTGTTTCATAGTCTGCATACCACCATGAGTTAGACACGGTTCTTGTTTGACCTGTAACATTTTGAGTGTGTTCAGATTGTTTATACACAACTAATGGATTTGATGCTGTACATGCCATAGCATAAGAGAAAATAGAATTGACAACTAGATTTCCAGAGTCGACTCGAAGAACTTCTTTTGCGAATTCGCCAACGCGAATAATATCACCGACTGCAATCTTACTTGTGAATGTTCCACTCGCATTTGCGTTTACATTGAAAGAGTTTGCATATGCAACAGTCACATCAGCGACTGGATCTAATTTAATTGGTAGAATCGTTAGCGATACATTGCTGTACAATCCGTTGCTTCTTGGCATAAATTGACCAAAAGCAACATTGATTGTATTTGATGTATGAGAACCAGAAGCGCGAAGAACCTTTGGAACAATGTTAACATCGGTCAAATAAATTCTATAGACACCATTACTGTCTACAATCGACTCTGTGCTATTATCATCGCGAACAAAGTCGCGAACTCTTGCTGTACCGATCTTTGTATTCTGATAGATAATTCCGTTTGCAGCAGAACTGCCGAGACCGACATTGATTTGTGTTGCAGTACCGCAGTGAATATCAACCTTTTCCATGGCAGCAATGTTAATAAATGCATTGCCTTGTCCTGGAGAGACGATAGATGTTACATAGAGATAATTTCCAGAAGAGGTGTCAACATCAACATCAACAATTGATTTTACATCAGCTGCGCTTCTTGGCTTCTCAACATCAATCTTAACTTGTCCGAGGGTTTCGAATTCAAAACCCTTAACATATGCTTTTCCTGGCTCAATGATAATTGTATAGTTATTTGCATCAGTGCCATCCATTACGGATGCGCGGAATGGTCGAACAGTATAGTCGCCAGATTCGTCAAAGGTGCGGCGAGCAAGAGTTTTCTCCAACTCAGCATAGATTGGGTACTTAACTTGCTTTGTGATAATACCATTTTCGAGGCGCATCAATTCGAAGAATTGCGCTTCGTCGATAATAGAATCAAGTGGGCGAGTTGAGAGTGTTAGATTGAACTGATAGCGATCGCCACCTGGAGCCTGATAGTTAAATGAGCCTTGAGCTGGATCTAATAGGGTTGTATCGATTTCGCTGTCAACAATCGTGTCATTAATCTCGAGACCAACCTTAACATTTGCAGTTACATCATAAGCGGCAGCAACAACTGTTTGATCGGAAACTTGCACGAAGAATCCATCAACATAGAATACACCTTCATTAATAGAAACGACTGTGGCTTGACCGCTCGCATTAGAGGCGATTAACTGGGCTTGTGTGCTTGTTCCCGCAATTTTAATAATATCACCATCTTGAAACTCAAGACCTGTGAGATATTTTACGATAAGAGTAGGTGTACCATCTGTTGGGAAATAGGTTGCAAGAACCTTTGCTTGTACTGATCCAGAAGTATTGCGAATAACCTTACGATCGAAATCTTCGATCTCAATATCGACATTATTAAAAGTTTCTAGGAGCTTGATGTGACGGACTTTATTATCGAGAGTTAAATTACCACCAATAACAGGGGAACCGTCTTGAAAAACATGGTCGCCGAACTGCTTAATCTGATTCTGTAGAATAGACTGCATCTGTGTGAGTTCACGAGCCTGGACTGCTTTTCCTGGCTTGAAGAGAATGCGCATATAGTTGTTATCGCGCGCATTATCCTCAAAATCATCATAATACGGTTCAATGTTAAATTCCATGTCTTTTTACCTAGAATGATAGGATAATTTTAATTTGGTCGATCTGATTGTCTAGTCGAACAACATTTTTGCGATTTTCGGTATACAATAAAGTTCCACTAAATGCTTTAATCTCAGAATTCGCAATTTCTATAATTGGAATAGAGATTCCTGAAGACTCGCCTTTTATCGCGTCCTGGACAGCAAAAGTACCAGTTATATTATTTATATACAAATAATTATCGCCTGGATCCCAGTGAGCAACATTAGCGACGCCAGAAGCATTGCTAACAGTAGAACCCACATAAACAGTTTCATCTTGAACAAAGTTCGATACACCTGGATCCGCAACAAATAGGCGAGTCGTTGCTCTCAAACTATTCGAATTTGCATATCGAGTTGTGTTATTTGCAAATCGATATATCGGATCCTGGATAATCGAAACTTGATTAAAGTCGAAGAGCTGAGCAACCTGACTTACTGGGATGGTATCGTTTTCTGTTCCAACTAATTCTGTAGAAATCATTAGAGTATGGCATCCTAACTCTTCGAATGGGTTTGATCCATGACCTCCATGTGGAGAGAATTGAATGTTAAACTCAGCATCTGAACGAGTAATCACCGCAGTTTGAGTGCAAGCCGAATTATTTACAGCTGCATTCAATGAGAGTTGTGTTGCAGAAACAGTAACAACATTTCGAGATTCTGTATTAACTGTGACAATGTCGTTTGGAAACACATTGGCGAGGAAGTATGGATTGTTCGAGAGATTGGCTGTGACGATTGAGCCAGAAACATTAACTGTTCCTGGTAATGTAACAGTACCAAGTTTATCATTGTCATCAACTTCCACAGTACCAAGAGTATAATTATTACCACCAGACAAGATCGTCACGCCAGTGATTACACCACTCTCAACTCTTGCCATCAGATTAGCATTTGCTCCGTCAGTTCCCGTAACGGATATGATACGAGCGGTGTTAGAGTTTCCTCCTGCAACATGACCAGAACCACCCCATAAAACTTCAATAACATCGATAGCACCATCAACAGATCCAGCGGTAACTGCTTGGTCTGTTAGAACTGGCATCCATTTTGAGTTAAAGAATTTCTGTTTTAAACCAGCTGGAATGGTGTACAAATACTTCCATTTATATCCATCACCTGTTTGAATGAATGGACTTTCTGGTAATTGTCCATCGATATCGATGGTTGGCTCTACTGTTGAAACTGCATTATTATTATCAAAGAGGCACTTAAAGACTTGATCACGACTGTTACGAACATAAAAATTATTTGCAGTTAGCGGATAAGTATTAGCAATTGTAGACACTGTAATATTAGAATTTGAATAAGTGAGTGCAGTATTTAAAGCAATAACTTTACTGCTTCGAACAGCAACAATTTGTCTATCGTCCGTATTAATTCTTACAATATCTCCTGCTACACGAGAACTGAAGTCTGCTGAGTTTGCAACAACCGTTGTACTGTTTTTTACGAGAACAATTGAACCACCAGTATTCGTATTTGCAAAATTACTGCTTACAATTAAATGATCACCATTTGTAACGGAAACAACCGTCTTTACAGCAAGATTAACTGCAATTTGATCTCCAGGGAAAATGTAATTTGAGAAAGAAGTTCCAGTACCAACCACAACATTAGAAGCAGCAATACTTACTGTTCCTGTTAGAGTAGTATTTGCATTTGCATTCGCAGTGCCGATATTATTAATATCAACATAGTTAAAAATATTCACATGATCTTCATATTGATCATAGGCTATCCCAGAAACCCAATCGCGCCGAGCAACAACTAACTGCATATCGTTAGATTGAATTTTCTTTAATCCGATAAGGTTTCTATAGATTGAATTAATATCAATTGTAGAATAAAGCACAGGATCAACATCTGTTACAGAGGAACCAAAGTCTACCGATCTACCAATACCAATATAAACATTGGCATCATTCGAGAACTGACTTTTGATGTCCTCTGCAAGGAACTTACCGAAAAATGGCGAGATTAATGCTTTCATTGTTTATCCAAGATCTTTAGTTAGAGTTACGACCCTATAGTCATATGATTGATTCGTGGTCAAATATTTATCTTGCGCCGCATTCGTGAATGCAGATGTAACGGTTAGAGTATCGTTATTAGTAATTGATGCAATAACTCGAGTCTCATTATTTACAGTGATACTCATTCCGACTGCAACATTACCAACAAAGTAAGTTACATTTGGCGATGTCGTATTACCCGTAACGACAACACTACTTGATAGGACATTCACAGTTCCAGATAAGGTTGTACCAAGAGAGTAATTTGGAATCACATGATAAACTAATCCAGAAACATTCGCTGGAACGGCGATATTTAATGTAATGTTATTAGAAGATATCGAAACAACATTTGCGTTTTGTACTGTGGCTCTTCTGTATAAGGTTGCTCCAGTTGCAGCATCTTCGAATGCGGAGTTAACATTCATAACTGTTCCGCTCGCAATATTCACAACTTGTCGAATCTCGTTATTTACAGCAACGAGATCGCCAACAACCAAGTCTGTGCTAAAGGCAGTTGCAGTTCCTACAACCTTACCATTTTGTGTGTGTACTTGAACAGTTCCTGTTTGAGCCTTATAGACATTTGCAACTGCAATATTAAACGATAGATTATCACCTGCAACAATCATATCAGAAATGGCGTTCACATTACCAGAGATTTGAACAATGGTATTTTGTAGTTTCTGTATGCCATTTCCTGTGCCAAAATAGATAAATGGCGAATTGACTGTTATATGAGTTCCATCAGTGACAGTTATAACTTCGCGAATTTGATTGTTTACTTTAATAATATCATTTGCAGCGAGTTGTCCTGTGAAGTTTGTACCAGAACCAAGAATAATATTATTTTGTTTATAGATCGATGCTCCAGTTGCATGGTATGTATAATTGCTATTCACCTCTAGCGTTGTATCATTTACGACTACGGTGACTGTTCGAGGCTCACTATTAATAGTAATTATGTCGCCAACATTAATTTGCGGATCAAAGTTTGTTCCAGATCCTGTCACAACATTTGAGCGAAGATATAGTAATTGAGTATTTGCTGGATATGTAAATGCAACATTTACCTCAAGTCGATCCGCTGCGCTAACAAAAGTCACTTCGCGAATTTCGTTATTCACAGTAATAATATCACCAATATCAATGTCTGTGTCAAAGGAAGTACCACTACCGAGGACGACCACATTTGAGAGATATGCAACATTATCAGTTCCTGCATAATTGAACACAGCATTTACAAACAAATGTTGGTTATTTGTGATCGAAGTAATTCTTCTTACTTGATTATTGATTGTTAGAATGTCATTTACAAGAACTTGTGTTGTGAACGATGTAGCATTACCGACAACAACATTAGTTGTGTAGACATTAACTGTTCCTGTAATTCTCTCATTAACATTTACAGTACCAGTAATTGCTGGATTTAGAACAGCTGTTCCTGTCACAGCAGGATTAATTGTCACTGTACCAGTTAATGCATTATAAACTGTATTGCTATTGGCTTTACCCTGACCAGTGATTATAAAGTCACCTTCAACATTTAAAGATGTGTTTGAGAGAACTTCAGTAACAACCTTTGTTTGTGTTCTGAGAGAAGGATCATTTCCAATAGAATTTGAGGTGAATGCACCACTATAATTCAAGATAAACAAATCACCAACATTAACCTTTGTATTTGCAGCACCACCACCAATGCTGCTTGTGAAGTCTGTTCCATATCCAGTAATTGTGTTTGATCTGGAATTCAACACACTTACGCGAGAAGAATCATATTTTGGTAAGAACACATCGGCATTTGATGATAGAACAATTGCAGCGTTATCCTCGCTTTGCGCAATTCTTTTTGCAGTTAGCGACATTCCAGCTGGGTGCGAGATATTCTTTATTGTATTCTCATATTCGATTAAATCTTTTTCTGCCTGAATAATATATGAGAAGTTATGGTAGATCGTATTATCTTGAAGAACTTTATCAGCACTTGGGAAGCCATCAGTGTTTAAGAAGAATCCATTAAACTCGATAAGACCGTTTGCGAACTGTGCATTAGCGCGAGCGCGACCATTTCCATAGTACATTGGATTTGGTAGATCAGCGACAGATTCTGGATAGAATGTTGATGGACCAGTTCCAACAAGAACACCACGAACAGGAACTGGAACTCTTTCGCTGGTGTCGACATCGATGTAAAGATTATTTGCAGTAACTAGTGACTGCTCGACATTAATTGTGCCTGAGTAATTGTATAGTCGAAGAACATTCGTTGTTCTGTTGTAAGATTTAACATTCGCTCGGAATGTTGAGTTCTGGAGCGTTGTTCCTTGATAGATATATTCTTGTTCATAAACAGTATCTGCTTCATCGAGAGCATCAACAACAGTATCAAGAACTTTTAATGAGATAGTTGGCGTAGAAACATAATCATAGCCACGGTATAACAAACGAATATCCTGCACACGACCGATTGCTGAGGTGTCAATTGTTTCTTGGAATCCGTCGCCAAATAGATAGCCTGTTAGTGATGCCTCATCACCATCTCTTCTTTGAATTGTCTGACCTGTTGCATTTGCAGTAAATGCAGAATTGACGAGTAATATTGTGTTATTAGTGATCGCAACAACTCTTCGAACCTCGCTATTAATACGAATCACACTCTTATTTGAAAAGTCAGATAAGAAAGTTGTTGATGATCCAGTAACAAGGTTACTTCTATTATTTACTGTTGCAGTTCCACTCAATGTGTCATATGTTACTGAGGAGCGATTCACAATAATTTCTGGTCGTTCGAGATATCCTTCTCCTCGATTATCAAGAACAACAGAAGTGATTGCTCCATTAGATGCAACGGATTGTACATATCCATTCGCGCCATAACCGCGACCAACAAAAATTAATCCATCACCTACTGTATACTCAGTGCCACCACTGTTAATGTACACATGAGCGAGCACTCCAAGATCAGAAAAGTCTTGCCATAATCCTATCTTGGTATCTTGTTCTAGTGAATTGTTATAGTCGTAATCTTCAGACCAATTAGTGTCATAGTGAGAACTAATTTGAAGAGATGGCTCGGCACGAAATCCGAAACCACCTTCTAATACAGAAATTGCAGAGATGCCACCAGTATTGACGGTTTCGAAATCTAATCCTTGAACAATCATTGATTCTGCATTCGCAGGAATTGGAACTCCATATGGAGGACTTACTGCAGCGATAGTCCAAGTCTTACCACTATTGACTGCAGCCAATGTTGCTCCTGGTCCTGCTAAAATTTGTGCTAAAGAACCAGAATATTGTGCATCATAGATTAAAAGTGAGTCAGTAGCATCTGGTCCAATGTAATCAGCAAATACACCGACTCGATATGCATTCTTATTCGTTACAGTTGAGGAATAAGCAGAGGTAACTGTAAGATGTTCATTATTTGTAATAGCTGAGATCGTTTGATCTTCGCCTTCAACTCTTAATGTTTGTCCTGTCTTTAGTTCATAAGAGAACTGTGTGTTTGATCCCCAAACTGTACCATTAGTGCTGTACACATTTACTGTGCCAGTTATTTTTGTATTACCATTTGGTGTGCCAACATAACCAACAAACAATGCATCAAATTGATTATTTCCATTAGCCCAAACTTTTTCGAAGTTTTCGAAATAATCTGTATAGTCCTCTTCTGTTGCATTGAGAATAATATTGATATTGTTTGGAGTCATTGGTGCAAAATTTGCTGCACTAATCAAAGTATCTCCTAAAAATTCAATAGAGGTCTTATCATAAGTGATTGATTCTAGATAATTCTTTTGACTATTCGATGTGCATGCAGAAGTATTAAGAGCAATGACTCGAAGATCAGTTGATGAGTTTGCTTCATCATCATCAACACCAATTGTTCTTAGAACAACGACTTGAGTGTTATAGTATTCTCGATAACCATAACCTAAAAATGTTGGTGTAACGGCTTCAATAGATCCACGAGTTACATTACCGACTATTGCAGCAGCATCATTGGCTTCTGCAGAAGTACCAAGACCGCCAGTAATTACAACTGGATCGCCAACATTGTATAGCAATCCACGACGGCGCTGTGTTGGGTCTGTTCTGATATTCGAATCAACACGAACATTTGATAGAGTACCAATAATTCTTTCGCGAAATACTTTATCAACACCATTTGCGTCGACATAATTTACAATAATATCTTCACCATTATTAAAGTATTTGGTGATGTTCGAGATATAAATCTCGATGACTTCTCTACCATTTGTCTCATCAATAGTACGATTAGCGGACTCAATAATACAGGTCGCGCCAGAAACAGAACCAATGACGAGTTTTCTTTCTAATAGATTGACATCAACATTTTTATTTGATTCGCCGACAGTAATACGGAATGCTCTTGGCTTTTTCCATTTACCATCTGATGCAATCAAAATCTGTTCTTTAGGATAGTTGACTTCTAAATCAGTGTCATATAATGCCTTGAATAGCCACTTGAGTGATTCTTCACTACCCTTTTTATTATAATATTCTCTTGCGCTCTTGAGAATCTTTTTAATGTCGAGCGAAGGATTTTCTGGGAAATGTGGAAGCAATTCATCTTTAAAGTATCGAATAAACTCATCTGGAGTTTCATCGATATCTCTGTAATCGCCAATTTGCATGGCATGATAAATTGTATTGCCTGCAGTATTGGACATACCAGCAGGAGCATTTTGCTCTAGCCAAGAGTAGTATAGTTCTATGAAACGCTTGAACTGCGGATGATTTCCGTTAATGAAATCGGGAAGTTGCGTTTGAACTAATGCTGATACTGTTTTTTCAGCTGCCGCCATATTATTACTCAATAATTGCGTTTACGGTGACTGACAATGCAGTAGGATCAGATAGATCGAGAGTTATAATTCTGTTTCTTTCTGACGAGAATATTTTCTTTGTTGGTGTTGCTTTTATTACAAGAGTACCAAATGGATCAGAAACTGCAGTTGGGAAGAAATTATTTAAAGTTACCAAACCAGTTTTATAGTTAATTGTGCCGATATTTTCAACAACTGTTTTCTTAATACTATTCACAATAGTGAAGATCTTCAATTGACCATATCTTCCCTGCAATATTGGTCGCAAAACTGCACCAGTTCCGCCACCACCATCAATTCTTGCTGTAGCAGAGGTATATCCTGTGCCAGCATTTACGATTTGAATCTTTCGTATTGATCCGTTTACAACGAGTGCTTGTGCTATAGCACCTGTACCATCACCTTCAATAATGACGGATGGCGTTGTTGTAAAGCCACTGCCTGGAGCAGTGACTTCAATCTCCTCAACACCAGTATAAGATTGAAGAACTTCTTCAATAAAACATTCTCTCTCAACATTTGCACTATCAACATAGGTGAAAGATGGTGTTGATGTAAGTCTTTGAAGAGTTGTGCCTTGCTGTAATTCGGTGCCAAAATTAATTGAATAACTTTGTGAGCGAGTTGTGTCAGGAGCAAATCTTTTCTCAATGATAACCTTAACATCGTTACTAGTAATTGAATTCTCAGAATCATCGATTACACGAGATAACTGAGAAACCTTAAATGAATTATTAAAGGTATCTAAACTAGTATTTGCGAAATTGCGAACTGCAGTAACAATTGTCGTTTTAACTTCTTCTGCAGTTTTATTTGTTTTTGTTGGATCGAAATTTACATCAACAGAAAGGTTTAGATAATTATAGTCAGCAGCAACATACTCTGGTGTTACTGTTAGAACAGAGAATGGTTTAATTACATTGTTCTTCACAAATTCAATTTCTGTTGTGGTTATTTCATATCCACCGAGTGGTTTTGCTGTGAAGAATACTTTACCAAATACTGGAGGCTCATTATCCTCTCCACCCCAAACATTGACTGCTTCGAAATATGGATAGTCGCGATTAATCAAAGCGATATAATCGTTCTTTGTTACAGCACGATTTTGAGCAATATAAGACTTTGGTGCTGTAAACTTAATCTGATCAATGGTTTCTGCTAAAGCACCAGCAGATGATTCGCTTCGCAATGTTACTGTAGTTGTTGTATTTGTTAGAATACTATCAAGTAAACGAAATGACTTTAATCCATTTGCAGATAAACCAGAGGTCACAACATAAGAAACAATGACAATATTTCCGTCTGAGAGTTTCTTTCCAATTACATCATCACCGAAATAAATCTGATAGCGACCATTTTTATTTTCTTCAAGATAATAAACCGCTGCTGTCTCATCAACATCAGTTGCATCTTGCGCTAACACAAATGTTTCTAGGTTGGCATTTTGCGTTGATTTTTGCACAGCGACAAATAAAGTTGAAGTATCAATGCCGCTATCTTGCAATTCAAATACTTGATTTGGGTTTGTTTGAGAGTTATAGGTGTATGAGAATGTTACTGGTTGTCCTTCTTTGATTTCTAAGTTCTCAACATTAAACAATCCAGTTGTTGTATTCTTAGATACAATACGAGCAGACGGTGTCACGAAGATGTAGTTAGTGCCGTCTTTTGTTTCAGAGATAAATCGTGTGAAACGAGGAATTACAATAGAACTATTTGAATCATTCGCAACTGGAGTGATTGTTAGATCAACTGCAGCCTTTGCTGCAACGCGAGAACGAGGAGTATATCCTAATAGTTTAGCGTGAGAAACAACTGCACCGCGAGTAAGTGCGGTATCAATAAACATTTCGTTGGCTACCATATTTAAATAGTAACCCATATAATGAGTATTATATGCAAGAACATCGAGAAGCGTAGACAAACCTGATCCTTCAAAGTTGTAATCGCTGAACTCTGATTGAGCCTGCATGAACTCCTTTAGATTTCTTTTGATTGTATCGAAATCTAATTCAGCAACTTGAAGTTTTGCGTCAATGTTTGCCATGTTATCTTACTCGTTCTAAGAAGAAGGTGATTGTAATTGGTTGTGGATCATTTCGAATAATAAATTTAATAGAAACATCATATCCATTATTCTCATAATCAGGGTTCGCGGAAACATCAAGTAACTGACTCGAGTCTCGTAATTAACAATTGTTTTTGTAATTTCTTCGATTATATTATTTGTTGTAATATTATCTATTGGCTCAAACAAGTATCTCTTTAAATTGCATCCGAGCTCTGGATTAAATAATCTCTCATAATGTGCTGTCTGTAAGAGATTACCGATAGACTGAGCGATCGCATTCTCATTTGTTTTCTTAAGAATGTCATCAGTGATCGGATTTGGCATAAAATCCATATCGATATCACTGAATGTTCTTGTTGCTAATCCCATCTTTAGGTTTCCGTTGCAGACGCTGCAGTGTTAAATGCCGTCTTTGCGCTCGCAGTTCCAATTCGACTAAACAATGCATATCCGACACTACTTGTATCCGTAAACTGAGAAGCCATACCAACTACTGTTGTTGCAGAGGTTAAAGTATTGCTTGCTTCGTTGAATGCATGCGTATCAGAGTCAACCACAGCGTTCATAGTATTTGCATGATTATTTATAAGGAGTTGGCAATCGTTAACGAGAGTGGTTATCTGAGCTGCATCAGTCACTGAATCTAATCGAGAGATCTGATCTAATTTTTGTCCAACCACATATTGTAGAGAGTTTGATATATTCGTAAGTTTGGTATCTGAGAATAGTGCCGAAGCAGTATTTTGAATAAAACTGTTTGGTGACTCTCCCGTCAATCCACTTAAATTGCTACCAGCATCTTTAAGTTTATTGAAATCGGGAATGGTGTCAGAGATAGAGGTTGCTTGCCCTGAGAGTAATTGAGTATGCGCCTGAAAATCAGTAAGAGCATTCTGTATTCCAGTGATTCCGTTTGTTAATGCGCTTAATTGACCGCCAGAAAGTTTACCCGTAACAGCTGTAATTTGACTACTCAACCCAGAGATCTGCGAGCTGACTGCACCCTCTACTAAAGACATAGGATTTTGAGTAATTGCAGTAATCGCTCCAGCTGCGGCTTGAACCTGAGAGATAATTCCTCCAAGTTGTCCGCCAATCGCACCAAGACCACCCTGCTTAATTGCAACAGGAAGTCCACCAATCGTGACTGTTGGAATCTGTTGTAAGAAAGAACCGCCCATATGGAGTCGGTCCATAATTGTCGACTTGAGTTCAGAAATAATATATGCTTCTGCTTTCGTTACAAATCCCATTTTATCCTCCTGTATTTGCCGAGGTTGGGGCAATGTTTACGGTTTCAGTTTTTGGATATAGCCGTTTTCCTGTTATGGTGACAATCTCGCTTAATCCTTTATTTTGAATTTTGTTTATTTCATTTTGAACATCAATATCAATATTAAATGGTATGTTCTTTTCTGATGCGCCTGTTGCAACTTGAGTAATCTTTCCTAAAATCTCACTCTTTGAAGATCCAGTTAGAGATAAAATATCTCCTCTTGCAGTATTAATTGCAGATTCAGCGTTTGCCACCTTGGCTGTAATTTCTCCGATTGGAAGAGAGGAGCCAAGATCTTTGATCGTAGAATCGAGAGTTGTTTTTAGATCACCGACCACACCAGAGACAGACGAAGTTAATCCTCCAACTGCCTTACCAAGAGTGCTACCAGATAGACCACCAAGAGCACCACCACCAGCAGTTGCGCCAGTCAGAGCAGAGGTAACTGCACTAGTTGCATTTGCTACAGCTCCAGCGACCGTCCCTGCTGCGGCAGAGGCTGCAGCTGCAAAGTTTCCACCCAATGTTGAAACTGCATTATTTCCTGCGGCAGTTGCTGCAGTTTGAGCAGCAGTTGCTGCAGACGCTTCGCCTTCGCCAGCTTGAGTTCCGCCACCAGTTAAACCTGCACCAGAAGCAGAAGCAACAGAACCGCCCTGAAGATTGACTTTTCCTGCAGGAATATCAACAACAGATCCAGCAAGTCCTGCTGTGGATCCTTTGAGATCCAAACGACCCCCTGCGGTAAATTTGCCACCACCGCCAGCCTTGAGATCCATTGAACCTGTAGATTCAATGTTCACTGAACTGCCTTTTATCTTAATTGCGCCATCAGCTGCCATATTAATTGCAGCAGCCTCAATATTCACTGTTGCAGTTTTAAGATTAAAATTGCCTTCGACGGTGATAACTGCTTTACCCTTTACATAAATGAAATCATCGCCCATGATGACTTCGTAGTTATCTTTTTGTACTCGTTCGACTTTATTGCCGTCTTTGTCAATCTCAAAGTATGAACCATTGCGATGCGCTAGATGCACTCTTTCTTTTCCTGGAGTGTCATCTAATTCAAATGCATGACCTGATTCTGTTTCTAGCGCATAATTATATGGATATTTCGGAGCAAATGCTGGTGCTGGCTCTGACCAAGTCACACCACCAGCAGACTTCACACCTTTCTTAAGATTCTTTTTTCGTGTTGCAATAATTGTACTATCTGCCTTGCCGCGAGCAAGACGATTCGTTGTTGCTTCTTTTAGATACTTTGACTTTGGATAGGCTTCTGCATTATCATCTGGTCGTTTTGGTGCATCTCCAAAACTCTTTCGTGGATCACTAAATCCATCTTCGTATCTTGGTTTCTTTTCTGGTTTTCCTGGAAACACTCCCATGATCACTGGATTTTGAGCATTGTCACCATCCATAAAGAAACCAAACACCATATCGCCTTCTTTTGGTGTGTACACTGCAGGATGATTCACAGGAATAGTTGGATGAGCCCAAGGAAGATCATTCGTTGCGATCTTTTTCTTATCTTCAGTGTGCCAACCGAAACAACGAACGCGAACACGACCAAGCTGTTCTGGATCATTGCGATCTTCAACAACGCCAACCCACCAAACAAAACCCTCAAGACCTATAAAATTCTTGCGCGCTTTCATGAGAATTTGCTCGTGACTTTTTCAAGCCCATCTTTTGCAGCAGGGATTTGTTTTGAGAAAGAATCAGAAACTAACTCTACAATGCTCTCGAAATCTCCCTTATCCATTCCAGAGAACTTATGGCAAATAGCCGACACAAGATAGTTTCCTGTGCGATATTCATCTGGAACTTTACCTTTTGCATCTGCGCCTTCGAACTTTGGGAACTCATACTTAACAACTTCACCAGCTTTCAAGAAAATATCTCCAGGAATCACAATTTTAATTTTGGTATTATGCATTGCTGTCATATGCAATGCGCGATTCATCATCCACTTATCTCTGTCATTTGATTTTTCAGAGGATGTATCGTTAATCGCAATGTTTGTTAGAAATAGAGAATCGTGCGTAGCAGTGATTGGCTTCTTATCCATATTCTTAAGAGCATTAGTTGCCTTAAATTTATTCAACAGATTATTCTGCGCTTCTGCAGTTTCAATCGAATAATCGTGATAAGAAAAGGATTGACTGAAGATATCTACGGATAAAAGTCTCGAGGCATACCCACCATTTTGAAGATTTTTAATTACATCAAACTCGCTACGAATCTCAAAAGCGTCAATAGAGTCTTTGTTATTTGCTGGGTCTTGATCAACTGTTTTGATTTCGTATTTTAATGTCTTAAGAGGCTTCTCTTTGATTAAAGTATTGTAAGATCTAAACTGGAATCCATCTCGATCTTCGTAAAAGAAGTAACAGTATTTTGGTGGTTTACTGGCATCATATGAACGAGATGCAGCCCATTGAATAACCTCGAGAGGATTCATTCCTGGAACCACTAAATCATAAACACCGCTTGTTGTATCCATCTTTTTAATTCTAGATGGATCAACCTTTAATTCGTTCAATAGAATATCACGAACGATATCGACGGTTTTCTTACCCTTGTATGCTTTGCTTACCTTCTTTTGATTTGAGAAAACTAACTCCTCAGAGCAAAAGTAAAGTACGAATGTTTGACCTGAATCAGAAGCAGGTTTTCTGCTGCCAGTCTTATAGATTCTAAAGATCTTTTCGATTGGTTTGCCTAGAGACGGTTTGTCAATAGACAATTTTAAATACTCGTTACCGCAAAAGTAAAAGTTACTAAAGATGTCATGACCATCTTGCACGACAATACTTCCACTCATAACAGATGAATAGATGTCTTGAAATAGTTGCAGTTCAATATAGATTTTTCGAAGGTCGACAGTTTGACCTCCAGAATTGATGATCTCTAGAACCTTAACATCAAAATTTTTCGAACCTGTTACGCCGATATCTTCAGCCATCACTGACTCATTAATTGTTTAAATTCTTGCTCAACTCGAGTTACATACGCAGGATCTAATAGTTTTATTTTTCTGCGCTTTTCGTTTTCATTAATCTCATTTTGATAGTTTGAGATCGCTTTATTTCGCGTTACAATGGTTGCTACTTGACCGTTTGCAAGTGTATTTTGCTCAGTGCTTACTGTAACGGAAGTATCAGCAGTTCCAGGAACTGTGCGATCAACTAGAGTCTCAGTCACAAAATTATATTCTTTATCTGAAATGATAGAGGAGACTGATGATTCGTAGAATTTTACACCATTAAAAGTGATTGTGGTTGTGATTTCTTGCTCATAATGATGTATGGTAGTTTGCGCTTGAGTGATTGTTTGATCATATTTGTTCTTCACATACTCATCGAGAACAACCGTCTTCATCGGAAATTCATAAAATGGATTAATATATTTGTTGAACAAAAGAACAAGCCATGAGCGAAATGCACTACCATAAATTTTGTGAGCAATAATCTCTGGGGTGTCTGATTCTTGCACTTCGTATTCGAAATAAATCGCAGAGTTGTCTGCAATTTCTTTTAAGAATGCAGAACGAGCAAAGATGTTTGTTACAGCTTGATTATTGATAGTGTTCTTATCAAAGGTGTAAACCAACTTTGGAAAATAATTAAAGTATCCAAGACTAGACATCAGTAACCTTCCTCAATACGACCCTTATGCATAAGTTCGAGCTCTTTAAATCTCAATTGCATTGAAATGTCAACTGGCATACCGTCAGCGAATGTCGTCCATTGACCCGCAGCTGCATAGTTAACATCGATGCCGACCAAAACGCATGAGGATATCTTATGAATATTTGTATTTTCTTTTCCGTTATAGAAAAACTTGATATCAAACTCAGCGGGTGGGATGAAGAAACGACCAGATGACCCCTTCAAGAGCTCTGGTGCAGAATGAAACTTAAATTCTTTAATGATTTTACGGATTGCTGCGGCTTCAGCTTCGCTTCTTGCTGACATCTTAAAATCAAACATAAACTCTCTATGACCTGTCTTTTGATAGAGAATTTCTACCTGAGGATTTTGCGCGAGTCCAGCAGAGAAAAGCAATGCTTCCTTAATTCCTCCACCAAACGCTCCAGATTTTTCGGCAAGAGTTCCTGCCAGTTCAGCCAGTGAGCCTGCACCAGCACCCTTCAGATCTGCTTTTGCACCACTTCCAAGAGTAGAACTAATATAACCTTCAATAGAGGATCCAACAGCTGCAGCACCTTGACCAATGGCACCAACCATTCCAAGTGCTTCTGTCATGGAAATTTCGCCATACTCATGAATGATCTGTTGATTGATAGTGTCTGGCATATACATTGAAATCGTAGACTTCAATCGTTTTGTTTTACGAGAAAGATCGATGGAGCTGACAATCGTTGAGCCAATTAAACCACCAATAGCACCACCAGCAATTGCAGCTCCAACTCCAGCAATTGGACCACCAAGTTCAGCTGCTAATGCTCCCGCACCACCACCGATCGCCGCACCGAAAACACCGCCTGCAGTTCCCTCAGCAAATAACTGCCCCATGGTACTATCACTGATAATCTGATTTCCTGAGGCAATCTGACCGACACCTGCTGCTGCATCATTTGCGCGATTTTGATTTGCGGTCGGACCGATATTAGTTCTTTCTTGAATATTATATGAAGATTTTTCTTGCACATTAACATAGAAAGTCACATAATGTAGCCCTTCGAAATTATTTGTACCAAGATTAATTGGGTATCGAAGGTCAGTGCTTGCAAACGCATTCTTAGCCAGAATTGCTAGTGGACCCTTTGCTTCGTTTGGATCTAGATTTCTTGAAACACTATTCAGCGTAAGTGGTGTTGACATTAAGTTCTTCCGAGGGGTCTAAATAAATCTATGGCTTATTCAGGTAGATACAGTCCGAAAAATACCAATAAATATTTAGGTGATCCAACAAACATCTGGTACAGATCGCTGTGGGAACGCCGAGTCATGGTACATTTAGATACCAACCCAAGTGTGATTGAGTGGTCTAACGAAGAAATTGTAATACCTTATTTATCCCCAGTTGACAATCGTTGGCATCGTTATTTCCCTGACTTTTTTGTTCGTGTTCGAAATAAACTGGGTATGTTAGAAGGAATGATATTAGAGGTTAAGCCGAAAAATCAGGCGAAGCCTCCAGAAAAGAAGAGTAAAATTACTCGTAGATATATCAATGAGGTAATGACTTGGGGAGTGAATGAGGCGAAATGGAAGGCTGCATCTGAATACTGTAAGACTCGTCAATGGAAGTTTCAAGTTATAACTGAGGATGATCTCGGAATCTAATGCCATCACTATTTGATAAATTAAGTCGAGAAATGACTGCAGCTGGCATTAAGCCAAGAAGTGCAGAAGCGAGAGCATGGCTCGGAGGCAAACTTGCTAAACTTCGTATGCCTGCAGATCGCTCGAACATTCTAAACGATGCAAAGCGCATTTCACCAAAAGCATTTATCGGTCGTATGTATACCTATCAATATGACCCTAAACTTAAAGATGTTCTCCCTGTTTGGGAT
>Ga0222714_10002846_pt1 | contig 18008 bp, 5 predicted proteins | sample C33_3DmetaG_FD_165048 | JGI IMG/M metagenome (GOLD analysis project Ga0222714, IMG submission 165048) | Estuarine water microbial communities from San Francisco Bay, California, United States - C33_3D | ecosystem: Environmental > Aquatic > Marine > Unclassified | place: USA: California...
GGTACAAGTGGTACTTCAGGTACCTCAGGAGAAACTGGTACTTCAGGTACAAGTGGTACTTCAGGTGCCTCAGGAGAAACTGGTACTTCAGGTACAAGTGGTACTTCAGGAACTTCAGGAATTGGAACTTCAGGTTCATCAGGAACATCAGGTTTATCAGGTATAAATGGTACTTCAGGATCAAGTGGTACTTCAGGTACATCAGGTTCTTCAGGAACATCAGGTTCTTCAGGAACTTCAGGAATTGGAACTTCAGGTTCATCAGGTACTTCAGGTCTTTCAGGCATCAATGGCACTTCAGGTACTTCGGGTGCTACAGGTGGTCCAGGTCCACAAGGTCCTCCAGGAACTTCTGGTACTTCAGGCTTAAGCGGTATTAACGGAACTTCAGGTACTTCAGGTACTTCTGGCTCATCAGGCACTTCAGGTTCAAGTGGTACCTCAGGTTCAAGTGGAACTTCAGGTTCAAGCGGAACAAGCGGTTCATCAGGTACTTCTGGTTTATCAGGCATCAATGGTACTTCAGGTACTTCAGGCACTTCAGGTTCATCTGGCACTTCAGGTTCATCAGGTACTTCTGGTTCATCTGGCACTTCAGGTACTTCAGGAACATCAGGTACAAGTGGTTCATCAGGCACATCAGGTTTATCAGGTATTAACGGAACTTCAGGTACTTCAGGCACTTCAGGTTCATCAGGTACTTCTGGTTCATCTGGCACTTCAGGTACTTCAGGTACAAGTGGTACAAGTGGTTCATCTGGAACATCAGGCTCATCTGGCACTTCAGGCTTATCAGGTATCAATGGTACTTCAGGTACATCTGGAACATCTGGCTCATCAGGTACTTCAGGCTCATCAGGCACTTCAGGTACTTCTGGAACAAGCGGTTCATCAGGAACTTCAGGTACATCAGGCTCATCAGGCACATCAGGCCTTTCAGGTATAAATGGTACTTCTGGTACAAGTGGTACGTCTGGTTCTTCAGGTACATCAGGCTCATCAGGAACGTCAGGTTCTTCAGGTACAAGCGGTTCATCTGGAACATCTGGTTCGTCAGGTACTTCAGGTCTTTCAGGTATTAATGGTACTTCGGGCACATCTGGTACTTCAGGTTCATCTGGTACTTCAGGTTCATCAGGAACTTCAGGTTCAAGCGGTACTTCAGGAACGTCTGGTTCTTCAGGCACATCTGGTTCATCAGGCACATCAGGTTTATCAGGTATAAATGGTACTTCAGGTACTTCTGGAACAAGCGGTTCATCCGGAACCTCAGGTTCATCTGGTACATCTGGCTCATCAGGTTCAAGTGGTACTTCAGGTACATCAGGCTCATCAGGCACATCAGGCCTTTCAGGTATAAATGGTACTTCTGGTACTTCAGGTACTTCAGGCTCGTCTGGTACATCTGGTTCATCAGGCACAAGCGGTTCTTCAGGAACTTCAGGTTCATCGGGAACTTCAGGTTCGTCAGGCACTTCAGGCCTTTCAGGTATAAATGGAACTTCAGGTACTTCTGGTACTTCAGGTACTTCAGGCTCGTCTGGTACATCTGGTTCATCAGGTACAAGTGGAACTTCAGGTACTTCAGGAACGTCTGGTTCTTCAGGCACATCTGGTTCATCAGGTACCTCAGGTTTATCAGGTATCAATGGTACTTCTGGTACAAGTGGTACGTCTGGTACATCTGGAACATCTGGCTCATCAGGTACTTCAGGCTCATCAGGCACTTCAGGTTCATCAGGTACATCAGGCTCATCAGGCACATCAGGTTTATCAGGTATCAATGGTACTTCTGGTACTTCAGGTACTTCAGGCTCGTCTGGTACATCTGGTTCATCAGGTACAAGTGGAACTTCAGGTACTTCTGGCACATCTGGTTCATCAGGTACATCAGGCTCATCAGGCACATCAGGCCTTTCAGGTATAAATGGTACTTCTGGTACAAGTGGTACTTCAGGTACTTCAGGCTCATCTGGTACATCTGGTACTTCAGGCTCATCAGGTACAAGTGGCTCATCAGGTACTTCAGGTTCTTCAGGCACTTCAGGTCTCTCAGGTATAAATGGAACTTCAGGTACTTCTGGAACAAGCGGTTCATCAGGAACTTCAGGTTCAAGTGGTACCTCAGGCTCATCAGGTACAAGTGGCTCATCAGGTACATCAGGCTCATCAGGCACATCAGGCCTTTCAGGTATCAATGGTACTTCTGGTACTTCAGGTACTTCAGGTTCATCTGGTACATCTGGCTCATCAGGTACAAGCGGTTCATCAGGTACAAGTGGCTCATCAGGTACTTCAGGAAGTTCAGGCTCATCAGGTACATCAGGCCTTTCAGGTATCAATGGTACTTCTGGTACTTCAGGTACTTCTGGAACAAGCGGTTCATCCGGAACCTCAGGTTCATCTGGTACATCTGGCTCATCAGGTACAAGTGGTTCATCAGGAACTTCAGGTTCGTCAGGCACTTCAGGCCTTTCAGGTATAAATGGTACTTCTGGTACAAGTGGTACTTCAGGTTCATCTGGCACATCTGGCTCATCAGGCACAAGCGGTTCTTCAGGTACAAGTGGTTCATCTGGAACATCAGGCTCATCTGGCACTTCAGGCTTATCAGGTATCAATGGTACTTCAGGTACATCTGGCACATCTGGCTCATCAGGCACAAGCGGTTCTTCAGGTACAAGCGGTTCATCTGGTACAAGTGGCTCATCAGGAACTTCAGGAAGTTCAGGCTCATCAGGAACATCAGGTTTAAGTGGTATTAACGGAACTTCAGGTACTTCTGGAACAAGCGGTTCATCAGGAACTTCAGGTTCAAGTGGTACCTCAGGCTCATCAGGTACAAGTGGCTCATCAGGAACTTCAGGTACTTCAGGAACAAGTGGTTCATCAGGAACTAGTGGTACATCAGGAACTAGCGGTTCATCAGGAACTTCAGGTTCATCAGGCACATCAGGTAGCTCTGGAACAAGTGGTTCATCAGGAACTAGTGGTACTTCAGGTACTTCAGGTTCATCAGGCACATCAGGTTTATCAGGTATTAATGGTACTTCTGGTACAAGTGGTACATCTGGTTCATCTGGTACATCAGGTTCAAGTGGTTCTTCAGGAACATCTGGCACATCTGGAACATCTGGTACATCTGGTTCAAGCGGAACTTCAGGCTCAAGTGGTACTTCGGGCTTATCAGGTATAAATGGTACTTCAGGTACATCTGGAACTAGCGGATCTTCAGGAACATCAGGTTCTTCAGGAACTAGTGGATCATCTGGCACATCTGGTTCATCGGGAACTTCAGGAAGCTCAGGCTCATCAGGTACTTCCGGCCTTTCAGGTATAAATGGAACTTCAGGTACTTCAGGCACTTCTGGTTCATCAGGAACTTCAGGTTCCTCAGGAACTTCAGGTTCTTCAGGTACAAGTGGTTCATCTGGTACAAGCGGATCATCAGGTACTTCAGGTTTAAGCGGTATCAACGGTACATCAGGTACTTCAGGCACATCAGGTTCATCAGGTACTAGTGGTTCAAGCGGAACTTCAGGTTCATCTGGAACCTCAGGTTCTTCAGGTTCATCTGGTACTTCAGGCTCATCAGGTACAAGTGGTTCATCAGGAACATCAGGTTCTAGTGGTTCATCAGGAACTTCGGGTTCAAGTGGCACATCTGGTACATCAGGTTCATCAGGCACAAGTGGTTCATCTGGTACTTCAGGCACTTCTGGTTCAAGTGGTACCTCAGGTCTTTCAGGTATCAATGGTACTTCAGGTACTTCAGGTACTTCAGGATCAAGTGGTACAAGCGGTTCTTCAGGAACTTCAGGCACAAGCGGTTCTTCAGGCACATCTGGTTCATCAGGAACTAGTGGCTCATCAGGCACATCAGGTCTAAGCGGTATCAATGGTACATCAGGTACTTCAGGTACTTCAGGTTCATCAGGCACAAGCGGTTCATCAGGTACTTCAGGTAGCTCAGGTACTTCTGGGTCATCAGGTTCATCTGGAACAAGTGGTTCATCAGGCACATCAGGCTTATCAGGTATCAATGGTACATCAGGTACTTCAGGTACTTCTGGTTCATCAGGTACAAGCGGTTCATCAGGCACATCGGGTTCATCTGGTACTTCAGGTTCAAGTGGTTCGTCTGGCACAAGCGGAACTTCAGGCTCATCTGGTACTTCAGGTAGCTCAGGTACTTCAGGATCAAGCGGTTCATCAGGTACTTCAGGTAGTTCAGGAACAAGTGGTTCATCAGGTACTTCAGGATCATCTGGTACTTCAGGTAGCTCAGGCTCATCTGGTACTTCAGGTCTTTCAGGTATTAACGGAACTTCAGGTACAAGCGGAACTTCAGGTTCAAGCGGTACAAGCGGTTCATCAGGAACTTCAGGTACTTCAGGTTCATCAGGTTCAAGTGGTACATCAGGCACTTCAGGTTCATCTGGAACCTCAGGCTTATCAGGTATCAATGGTACATCAGGTACTTCAGGCACTTCTGGTTCATCAGGTACTAGTGGTTCATCTGGTACATCTGGCTCATCAGGAACTTCAGGTTCAAGCGGCTCATCAGGCACAAGCGGAACTTCAGGTTCATCTGGTACTTCAGGTTCATCTGGTACTTCAGGATCAAGCGGTTCATCAGGTACTTCAGGCACTTCAGGTTCATCTGGTACATCAGGTTCAAGTGGTTCAAGTGGAACTTCTGGTACTTCTGGTAGTTCAGGTTCATCAGGCACATCAGGCCTCTCAGGTATAAACGGTACTTCAGGTACTTCAGGTACAAGTGGTTCATCAGGAACAAGTGGCTCTTCAGGCACTTCAGGCTCTTCAGGTTCAAGCGGTACTTCAGGAACGTCTGGTTCATCTGGTACAAGCGGTAGCTCAGGCTCATCTGGTACTTCAGGTTCATCAGGTACTTCAGGCTCATCTGGTACTTCAGGTAGCTCAGGCTCATCTGGTACTTCTGGTTCATCAGGCTCATCTGGTACATCTGGTACTTCAGGTACAAGTGGTTCATCAGGAACTTCAGGTCTAAGTGGTATCAATGGTACTTCTGGTACATCTGGTACAAGTGGCTCATCAGGTACATCTGGTACTAGCGGTTCATCAGGTTCATCAGGAACTTCAGGTTCAAGCGGTTCATCAGGTACAAGTGGCTCATCAGGTACTTCAGGTCTTTCAGGTATAAACGGTACTTCAGGTACATCTGGAACTTCTGGTTCTTCGGGTACATCAGGTTCATCTGGCTCTTCAGGTACTTCAGGCACTTCAGGTTCATCTGGAACTTCAGGTTCAAGTGGTACTTCAGGTAGTTCAGGTTCATCAGGTACAAGCGGTACCTCAGGTTCAAGTGGTACTTCAGGTAGCTCAGGCTCATCAGGCACTTCTGGTAGCTCAGGTACATCAGGTTCATCTGGTACAAGTGGTTCATCTGGCTCATCAGGTACATCAGGTCTCTCAGGTATAAACGGTACTTCAGGTACTTCAGGTACAAGCGGTAGCTCAGGCTCATCTGGTACAAGCGGTTCATCAGGTTCATCAGGCACTTCAGGTTCTTCAGGTACTTCAGGAACTTCAGGCTCATCAGGCACAAGCGGCTCATCAGGCACAAGTGGCTCATCAGGCACAAGCGGATCATCTGGTTCATCAGGTACTTCAGGAACTTCAGGTTCATCAGGAACTAGTGGTTCGTCTGGTTCATCAGGTACTTCAGGATCATCAGGATCATCAGGTACATCAGGCCTTTCAGGTATTAACGGAACTTCAGGTACATCAGGTACAAGCGGTTCATCAGGTTCATCAGGCACAAGCGGTAGCTCAGGCTCATCTGGTACTTCTGGAACTTCAGGTTCATCAGGCACTTCAGGTTCTTCAGGTTCATCAGGTACAAGCGGTTCATCTGGTTCATCTGGTACTTCTGGAACTTCAGGTTCAAGCGGTTCATCAGGAACTAGTGGTTCATCTGGTTCATCTGGTACTTCAGGTAGTTCAGGCTCATCTGGTACTTCAGGATCATCTGGCACATCAGGCCTCTCAGGTATAAATGGTACTTCAGGTACTTCTGGTACTAGTGGTTCATCAGGTTCGTCTGGTACAAGTGGTTCAAGCGGCTCATCAGGAACTAGCGGAACTTCAGGTTCCAGCGGTTCATCTGGTACAAGTGGATCATCTGGCTCATCAGGTACAAGCGGTACTTCAGGCTCATCAGGCTCATCAGGCACTTCAGGTAGCTCAGGTTCATCTGGAACTTCAGGTTCTTCAGGAACATCTGGATCAAGTGGTTCATCTGGAACTTCAGGTTCATCTGGCACATCAGGCCTCTCAGGTATAAACGGTACTTCAGGTACTTCAGGCACAAGCGGCTCATCAGGTTCATCAGGAACATCAGGTTCAAGTGGTTCATCAGGAACATCAGGTTCAAGTGGTACTTCAGGTTCATCTGGTTCATCAGGTACAAGTGGCTCATCTGGCTCATCGGGTACTTCAGGTACAAGTGGCTCATCTGGCTCATCTGGTACAAGTGGATCATCAGGCTCATCTGGTACTTCAGGATCAAGCGGTTCATCAGGAACTAGCGGTTCATCTGGTTCATCAGGTACTTCAGGCTTAAGCGGTATTAACGGAACTTCAGGTACTTCAGGAACTTCAGGTTCAAGTGGAACATCAGGTTCAAGTGGTTCATCAGGAACATCAGGTTCAAGCGGTTCATCTGGTACTTCAGGAAGCTCAGGTTCATCCGGTACATCTGGTTCATCAGGTTCATCTGGTACAAGCGGAACTTCAGGTTCATCTGGTAGCTCAGGCACTTCAGGTAGCTCAGGCTCATCTGGTACTTCTGGTTCATCAGGCTCATCTGGCACATCAGGTTCATCAGGATCATCAGGTACTTCAGGTTTATCAGGTATAAACGGAACTTCAGGTACTTCAGGAACTTCAGGTTCAAGTGGTTCAAGTGGAACATCAGGTTCAAGTGGTTCATCAGGAACATCAGGTTCAAGCGGTTCATCTGGTACTTCAGGTACAAGTGGTTCATCAGGAACATCTGGCTCTTCAGGTTCATCAGGTACAAGCGGTTCATCTGGTTCGTCAGGAACAAGCGGAACTTCAGGTTCAAGCGGTTCATCAGGAACTAGCGGTTCATCTGGTTCATCTGGTACATCAGGCTCATCAGGTACAAGTGGATCTTCTGGTTCAAGCGGTACTTCAGGTAGCTCTGGTTCATCAGGCACAAGCGGTACTTCAGGTAGCTCAGGCTCATCTGGCACAAGCGGTTCATCTGGTTCATCTGGTACATCAGGTTCATCAGGATCATCAGGTACTTCAGGTTTATCAGGTATAAACGGTACTTCAGGTACTTCAGGTACAAGTGGTTCATCTGGATCAAGTGGAACATCAGGTTCAAGTGGTTCATCAGGAACATCAGGTTCAAGCGGAACTTCAGGTTCATCAGGTTCATCAGGAACTTCAGGTTCAAGTGGTTCATCAGGTACTTCAGGTTCAAGTGGTTCATCAGGAACTAGTGGATCAGCAACTATTAACAGTAACGTAAACAACTACGTAATAACTGCCACAGGTACTGCTGGTTTAGTACAAGGTGAAGCTAATATGATGTTTGATGGTAGTACTTTAACATTAGCTGATGGTGTCCAAATAAACATGACTAATGGAGTTATTGAAGGTAATGGAACTACCAATATCAATAACTTCGACCAAGTTAACGCTAACGTTAAAAACTTTGATATTAAACACCCTTCTAAAGAAGGATGGAGACTTCGTTACTCAGTACTTGAGGGTCCAGAATATGGTGTGTACATTAGAGGTAAAGTAGAAGGTGATGGAGTAATTACATTACCGGATTACTGGAAAGATTTAGTTTACCCAAATAGTATATCAGTACAATTGACTTCTATTGGAAAAGCATGTACTCACTACGTAATTAATGCAGATATTTCACAAGTTACCGTAGGTTGCGAATGTGGAGATGTTAATGCGTATTATGTGGTATTTGCTGAAAGAAAAGTAGATCCGACATTGGTAGTTGAATATCAAGTATAAAAAAAGTTATAATGGCTGTTACTAACAAAGTAAAAATAATACCGGAATCAGGTAGTATATTATATGGGACTACCGATAAAAGCCTTAACATTCAGTATACTGATGGTAGTGGTAGTCCTTTAGCTTTTACTTCAGGCAGTGGAGCCGGTACATTTACCTTTTTTCAAGTTGTAGGTGATGTTGCAACCAAAGTTTCTAAATTTCAAATATCAGATTCTACTCAATTAAAAATCCCAGTAGGCTCTTCTTTAGCAGGTCAAGCTGCAGGTAGTATCAAATTTGATGATAACGCTTCTAATATTTTAGTTGTTACACCAGGAGGTACAATTGAAGGTGGACCTAAAGGAAATAAAGGACCTACAGGTGCACCTGGACCCATTGGCAACAAAGGTCCTCAAGGTGGTCCTGGTGCTCAAGGTGTTAAAGGTGATAAAGGTTCCCAAGGCCCTAAAGGAATATTAGGAGCTAATGGAGCCCCAGGTATTGTTGGTGCTGATGGAATTCAAGGTATTCAAGGACCTATTGGAAATCCTGGTGCTATTGGTAACAAAGGTGTTAAAGGAGTTCAAGGTGATAAAGGTATTAAAGGAGTTAAAGGAAAACCTGGTGGGCAAGGTCCACAAGGTGCTCCTGGTCCTATTGGTAACAAAGGATCACAAGGTGGAGAAGGAGACCAAGGTCCAAAAGGTAAAAAAGGTACTCAAGGCCCTAATGGTAATCCTGGAGCTACAGGTGCTCCCGGATCTATAGGTGAAGATGGAGGAGGAGGAGCTACAGGTGCCCCAGGTACACAAGGTCCTAAAAATGCACCAGGAGCTGTAGGAGCTGGAGGTGGTCAAGGACCAAAGGGTGTTCAAGGTCCAAAAGGTGTTCAAGGTGATAAAGGAGGTCAAGGCCCAAAAGGTATTACAGGTGAAACAGGTGTTCCTGGAGGATTAGGTCCAACAGGATCACAAGGTCCTGGAGGTCCTAAAGGAGTTAAAGGTGTTCAAGGTCCTAAAGGACCTCAAGGTGATAATGGACCCCAAGGAGGTACAGGTGCTCCTGGTCCTATTGGCTCTAAAGGTAAAACTGGAGGTATAGGTGGACCTGGTCCTGTAGGACCAACTGGTGCCCCAGGACCTATAGGAGGTCAAGGTCCAAATGGAGGCCCAGGTGAACAAGGAAACAAAGGCGGACAAGGACCAAAAGGAGCTAAAGGCCCAGTTGGCGCAACAGGCCAACCAGGTCCTGTAGGTCCAGCAGCAGCTCAAGGTCCAGCTGGCGTTGCAGGTTCACCGGGACCAGGAGGAGCACAAGGTCCTATTGGAGGTCAAGGTCCAGAAGGCCCAAAAGGTGCAACAGGTCAACCTGGTCCTATAGGACCAGGAGGTGATACTGGTTCAACAGGTCAACCTGGTCCAATAGGACCAAATGCTGCTCAAGGTCCAAAAGGACCTCAAGGTAGCAAAGGTCCACAAGGTCCAACTGGTAACCCTGGTCCTATTGGTCCTGGAGGTGGTCAAGGCCCTACTAGTCCTAAAGGTCCACAAGGTCCAACACCTACTATAGGTCCTCCTGGAAATAAAGGCCCACAAGGTCCTAATGGTCCTCAAGGTGTCCCTGGTGTTATTGGAGCAGGTGGTGGTCAAGGTCCTCAACCCGGAGCAGGTGCTCCTGGTCCTGGAGGTGCTCAAGGTCCAACAAGTCCTAAAGGACCTATTGGAAACCCTGGTCCTATTGGTGCTGGAGCTGATCAAGGTGGTGGTGGTCCTCAAGGTCCCGAAGGTCCTAAAGGCCCTATTGGCGGCACAGGTCAACCTGGCCCTATTGGCTCTAAAGGTAAAACTGGTACTAATGGTGGACCTGGTCCTATTGGGGGACCTGGTGGTCAAGGTCCTAAAGGACCTCAAGGTGGTAAAGGTCCACAAGGTCCTACCGGGCAACCTGGTCCTATTGGCCCAGGAGGTCCTCAAGGTCCTGGGGGTCCTAAAGGCCCAGTTGGACCCACACCAGAGCTAGGTAGTCCTGGAGCTAAAGGTCCAGTAGGTCCTACAGGTGCTCCGGGTCCTATTGGTCCTGGTGGTGCTCAAGGTCCTAAAGGTCCAGTAGGTGCGACACCTAGTGAACCACCTCAAGGTGCTCCTGGTGCTCAAGGTCCTGGTGGTTCTCAAGGTCCTACTGGTGATCCTGGTAACATAGGCCCTAATGGTCCAGATGGTACAAACGGTGCCCCCGGACCTGTTGGAGCTAAAGGTCCAAAAGGTGTTGTGGGTGACTTTGGAGGATATACAGGATCTATAATAGGTAACAATGGTGTGTCCTGGGGTGGAGATTATCCTGGAAGTGCTGTAATACAATCAGGATTCTTTACTATTTAACCTCTTTATTTATATATTTAAAATATTTATTAGTAACAACATGGCCAATATAGTAAGAATAATACCAAGCTCAGGAAGCATTACTTTTGCAAGTAATGCTACTAGCATTTCTTCTAGTATTCCAGCAACGTCAGTTACAACTCAAATAAACAATACTACAGGTGTATTTTCTATATACTCAGGCTCACAAACTATATTAACAGTAGATTCACCCAACAAAAAGTTAGCTATTGATAACAATATTAATCTAAAAATCCCAGTTAAAAATGCATCCTTATATACAGCATTAACTGGAGAAATTTTTGTAGATAGTGCTAATAACCGAATCGAATGGTCGGGTGGTGGTAGTTCCAAAGGTCCTAAAGGCTTCGTCGGAGATAAAGGTCCACAAGGCCCAACCACCGCAGGTGAAAAAGGCCAAAAAGGAGGTCAAGGTCCTAAAAATGGTAGAGGTATTGAAGGTGAAAAAGGCCAAAAAGGAGGTCAAGGTGATAAAGGCAATAAAGGAACTCAAGGCCCACAAGGTGTTATAGGTGAAAATGGTCCTCAAGGTCCTAGCCCAGGTGGTCAAAAAGGTCCAGGAGGAGCTCAAGGAGACGCAGGTCAAATAGGAGCTCCTGGTGGTCAAGGTCCAAAAGGTCCTCAAGGTCCTACTACCAATGGAGCACCAGGAGCACCTGGAGGTAACGGTGCTAATGGAGCCCAAGGTCCAATTGGACCTAAAGGCCAAACAGGCATTACAGGAATTGGAGGATTACCAGGTGAAAAAGGTCAAAAAGGTGTTCAAGGTGTTCCTGGAGTTATAGGAGCTGGAGGAATTAAAGGTATTACAGGTGCTCCTGGTCCTATAGGTGGTCCTGGTCCTAATGGAGGACAAGGCCCATTTGGTAACCCAGGCCCAATCGGCCCAAAAGGTAAAAATGGAGGACAAGGCCCTACAGGAGATACAGGTGCTCCTGGTCCTATTGGAGTTAATGGAGCTAATGGAGCCCCAGGCCCTATAGGAGGTCCTGGTACCAAAGGTCCTCAAGGTCCTAAAGGATTAAAAGGTCCTGTAGGTGGTGGTGGACAAATAGGAGCTGTATCACCTAAAGGCCCAATCGGAGGAGGAGGAGCTAAAGGCCCACAAGGTGTCCCTGGAGTTATAGGTGATACTGGCCCACAAGGTCCAGTAGGAGGTCCAGGTCCTACTGGTTCTGGTGGTCCTCAAGGCCCCGAAGGTCCTAAAGGCCCTATTGGCGGCACAGGTGCTCCCGGCCCTATTGGTGCTAAAGGTAAAACTGGTACTAATGGTCAACCTGGTCCTATTGGTGTTCCTGGTCCTATTGGATCGCAAGGTCCTGATGGTCCTAAAGGCCCAATAGGCCAAAAAGGTAAAACTGGAGGACAAGGCCCTAAAGGTCCTGTAGGAGGCACAGGTGCTCCTGGTCCAATAGGTCCTCAAGGCCCTACAAATGCTCCTGGTATTATTGGCCCTAAAGGCCCAATTGGCCCAACGGGTCAACCAGGTCCTGTAGGTCCAGCAGCAGCTCAAGGCCCAGCTGGTGTTGCAGGTTCACCTGGCCCGGTAGGTGCTCAAGGTCCTATTGGAGGCCAAGGTCCAGAAGGCCCAAAAGGTGCAACAGGTCAACCTGGTCCTATAGGACCCGGAGGTGATACTGGTTCAACAGGTCAACCTGGCCCAATAGGACCAAATGCTGCTCAAGGTCCTGGAGGTCCTAAAGGAGCTAAAGGTCCACAAGGTCCAACTGGTAACCCTGGTCCTATTGGTCCTGGAGGTGGTCAAGGTCCTGATGGTCCTAAAGGCCCAGTAGGTCCAACACCTACTATAGGTCCTCCTGGAAATAAAGGCCCTGTAGGTCCTAACGGACAACCTGGCCCTATTGGTGGAGGTGGTGATATTGGTGTACCTGGTCCTATAGGTACCAAAGGTCCTATTGGAGGTACAGGTGGTCCTGGCCCTATTGGTGGAGGAGGTCCTCAAGGCCCTGCTGGTCCAAAAGGAAATAATGGCCCAGGTGGAGGACAAGGTCCTCAAGGAAATAAAGGACCAATAGGCCCTAATGGACAACCTGGTCCTGTTGGTACACAAGGCCCTCCCGGACCAGCTCCTACAGGTGCTACAGGCGCTCCTGGTCCAATTGGTGCTCCTGGCCCAGTTGGTGTAAAAGGTAAATTTGCTGGTCCTATAGGCCCTCCTGGAACTAATGGAGGTCCTGGACCCCAAGGTACCACTGGCGCGCAAGGTCCTAAAGGTGTTAAAGGCTCTGCATATATCCCAGGAATATCAGCGGATTTCCAAAGAAATGATGGTTCATACTTCTATTATATTGGAACAAATACTGATGGATTATTTACAACTTGGTCTAAGGTTTAATTAATAAAACAATTTATATTTATAAAATATGTCTAATATAGTAAGAATAATTCCCGACAGTGGAAGTATAGTATTTGCTGGTAACCTAGCAAATATTAGTTCTTCTATAACTGGTGATAATAAATCTCTCAAAATAGACAGTGATGGTAATTTATTAATTTTAACTGGAAGCGCTGAAATTCTTCGAATTAACCCATCTAATATAACATTAGATAACCAAACAGCTTTTATAATCCCACGAGTATCATCTACACCCCCAGGAGCAGCTGTAGGTACTATATACATTAATACATCTAACAACCAACTTGAAGCTGTAGCCAGTGAAGGAACTGTAAATATTGTTGGTGCTGTAGGAGAAAAAGGTAATACAGGATCTCAAGGTCCTATCGGTCCTAAAGGTCAAAAAGGTACTACAGGAGCTCCTGGCGTTGTAGGACCTACTGCTGAAAAAGGTCTTAAAGGAGATTTAGGACCAAAAGGTAATCAAGGCCCTCAAGCAGCTCCTGGACCAGTTGGAATCCAAGGTCCTAAAGGTCCACAAGGCCCTGTTGGTCCTAAAGGAGATACTGGAGAAAAAGGTATTCAAGGAGAAAAAGGTCAAAAAGGTGTTACTGGAACCTTAGGTCCTATAGGTATTCAAGGTCCTATAGGTCCTAAAGGTCAAAAAGGTGGCACAGGAATAAAAGGTGATACCGGAGCTCCTGGTATTATAGGTATACAAGGTCCTAAAGGAGGAGAAGGACCTCAAGGTCCTGATGGTCCTAAAGGCCCACAAGGTGGTCCAGGAGGACAAGGCCCAAAAGGTATTAAAGGAGATCAAGGCCCTAAAGGCACAAAAGGACCTATTGGTAATAAAGGACCAGTAGGTGCTCCGGGTCCTATTGGTAATAAAGGACCTCAAGGGGGGTTAGGAGCAACAGGAGCTCCAGGAGAACAAGGTCCTGATGGTCCTAAAGGTCCACAAGGGAATAAAGGAGCTACTGGAGCAACCGGCGCACAAGGTGGACCTGGACCTTTAGGTGCACCTGGTGCTGTTGGTAATAAAGGAATACAAGGTCCTAAAGGTATAAAAGGTGATACAGGACCTGCAGCTTCTCAAGGTCCTAAAGGTGTTAAAGGAGGTCAAGGCCCACAAGGTGGCCCCGGCCCAACAGGTGTCCCTGGTCCCATTGGAAATAAAGGCCCAGTAGGTGCTACAGGTGCCCCAGGCCCTATAGGACCAGGTGGAGGACAAGGCCCTACTAGTCCTAAAGGTCCACAAGGTCCAACACCTACTATAGGTCCTCCTGGAGATAAAGGCCCACAAGGTCCTAATGGTCCCCAAGGTGTTCCTGGTGTTATTGGAGCAGGTGGTGGTCAAGGTCCTCAACCCGGAGCAGGTGCTCCTGGTCCTGGAGGTGCTCAAGGTCCAACAAGTCCTAAAGGACCTATTGGAAACCCTGGTCCTATTGGTGCTGGAGCTGCTCAAGGTGGTGGTGGTCCTCAAGGTCCCGAAGGTCCTAAAGGTCCTATTGGAGGTACAGGTGCTCCCGGCCCTATTGGTGCTAAAGGTAAAACTGGTACTAATGGTCAACCTGGTCCTATTGGAGGACCGGGCCCAATTGGATCGCAAGGTCCTGATGGTCCTAAAGGCCCAATAGGCCAAAAAGGTAAAACTGGAGGACAAGGCCCTAAAGGTCCTGTAGGAGGCACAGGTGCTCCTGGTCCAATAGGTCCTCAAGGCCCTACAAATGCTCCTGGTATTATTGGCCCTAAAGGTCCAATTGGTCCCACAGGTCAACCTGGTCCTGTAGGACCTGGAGGAGGACAAGGCCCAGCTGGTGTTGCAGGTTCACCTGGACCAGGAGGAGGACAAGGCCCCGCTGGTCCTAAAGGTCCAGTAGGAGGTCCAGGTCCACAAGGAGGTCCTGGTCCACAAGGTGGTGGAGGTCCTCAAGGCCCTGGTGGTCCTAAAGGCCCAGTAGGTCCTACAGGTGCTCCTGGTCCTATTGGATCTAAAGGTCCAACAGGTGTTACAGGCGCTCCTGGCCCAATTGGTGGAGGAGGTCCACAAGGCCCAGCCGGTCCTAAAGGCCCAATAGGTGGTCCAGGTCCTATAGGTCCAGCATCTTCTCCTGGAATCCCAGGTTCTCAAGGTCCACAAGGAGCTAAAGGTCCTATTGGAGGTGTAGGTGGTCCAGGTGGCCCAGGAAGTCCAGGACTTCCTGGATCTAAAGGTCCTCAAGGTCCTGGAGGTGCACCAGGCCCTAGTGGGGCTTCAGGTCCGGGTCAATTAGCTAAAGGTACAGCTGTAGGAGGATATAGTGGGACTATAGCAATAGGTGTAGGTAGAAACCCACCTGAATTTTATCTAACAGCTGGAATTTTAACTGGATATAACTAAAAATTTATTATATATTTATTAACAAATAAAAGTTTTTATGACAATAGTATTTTATACAGGTTATACATCTAATCCATGGAATCTCCTATCATTCTACACAACAGGTTTAGGAGGTACTGAACAATGTGTTATGTCCTTAGCTGAAGAATTATCAGTTAAAGGACATAACGTATACGTTGTAGGAAATGTTACTGAAGGAGATTTTGATTATTCTACTTTAAAAGACATAACTAAAGTCTCTGACAACCCAGTTAAATATCGTATTACAGAAAATTTTAAAGCTGAAATAGGCAATAAAAAAATTGATTGGATTGTTTCTACTTCATATATTCATTATTTAAAAGAATTTGAAGATTTAAATTATTCTCAATCAGTTTTTTGGGTACATAATACAGACTTTTATCCATGGTGGAGAGGTGAAAAACTACCAAATCAAGGTAGAGATTTGCTTCTCCACCCTAAACTTACTCATATAGTATGTTTAACTAAATGGCATAAAAATAAATTTATAGAACAATTCCCAGAATCTGTTAATAAAATACAAGTAATTGGAAATGGTCTTAATTTATTTGAATTATATAAAGGCAAAGCTAAACCTGAGTATAAACCTAAAATTCAATTAGAAAGTACTGTAAATTTATATGAAGAAAGTTTTCAATCTAAATTAATAAATAAAAATAAAAATTCTAGATTTAATATAAAACATTTTGAAAAAATCCCAAATCAATTTGTTTACACATCTCATGCCGAAAGAGGCTTATCTAAAGTCTTAGAAGATTGGCCCTCTATTAAAGAGAAATTCCCTAATGCCACTTTAAAAATATCTACCCCAGAATATGGTTTAGAATATTTTGAAGACTTTTACCTCCCTTTATTAGATAACTTGGAGGGGGTAGAGTTCTTAGGTACATTGGGTAGGCAAGAATATATAGAACTATTAAAAAGCAGTGAATATTGGTATTACCCTTCAGAATATGAAGAAACATTTTGTATAACTGCTCTTGAAATGTTAGCTTGTATGGTAAAACCTGTTACCTACGAAAAAGCTGGATTGAAAGAGACATTACACGGTTTCAACTTAGAAAATTTTGATGACAGTATTGATTTAGATGCTGCTAATTATTATGCTTGGAGAAATAGATGGGATGTTGTAGTTGAAAAATGGATAAAATTGTTTAAGAAAGATATTATGATAGAATTTGTATATGTAACTACTATAGAAGATAACCATAATTATGTATCAGATAAAGTAAATAACTTAAATATTCCTAATGAATGGAAATATTGGGTTAAAGATGGATTTAACGCTAAAAATTTTACTCCATCTTTTTACACTGAAAATAATATTAAAAAGAATCCTCTTTGGAAAATTGATCATTCTGTAGATTGGTATACAAGAGAAGTAACTGGTGGAGAAGTAGGATGTGCTTTATCTCACATAGATATTTGGCAAGATACTTATAACGATAATCGTGAAGCTACTTTAATTTTAGAAGACGATTTTAATATAGAATACCAAGTACCTTGGAATGAAGTATATGAACTTTTAGATGAAGGTTATGATTTAATTTATTTAGGAAGATATAAAGTTGATAATAATCAAGAAGAAGAACAACTTAAATACCATCCTATGTGGGTTAAACCTAAATATTCATATAACACCCACGCTTATGTTTTATCTAAAAAAGGTGCTCAAAATCTTGTAGAAAATTGGGTCCCTAGATATAAACAAAATTTATTTGCATTAGATGAGTTTTTTAGTGTAGCTTTAGGTTTTACCAATAGAAGCGATATAGCTAACCAATTTGCAGATTTACCTAAATTAAAAGCTATTGCTCCTAAATTAAATTTTATTACTCAAGAATCTAACAGAAACTCAACTGAATTTAATATGATTGACCAAATTCAAACTTTACCACTTTCTCCTCCTATTCAATCTTCTAATTTTAATGAAGTTTTAGATAATTCAAATTGGGAAAATTGGTGCCAAAAATATATTGATCCCTTTATTTTAAAAGGTCAATATAAATTAATGACAGATGAAATTGGCCCTAATATTATTGAATTCCCATTATTTACAGAAAAATTTTGTAAAGATATTGTAGCATTAGCTGAGTCTAACACTTGGGTAACAGATAGACATTATTTTTATCCCACTACTGACCAAACAATGGAAAGTTTAGGTATGCAACCTATTTACCAAAGAGTATTAGAAGAGTTTGTTTACCCAATTTGGATTTGGTTTTGGGAACTTGATGGTGACGATTGGCCTAAACTTGGAAGTGAAAATTTTATAGCTAAATATGATACCCTGAATCAAGGAAGTTTAGAAATTCACCATGATCAATCAATGATTACACTAAATGTTAGATTAAACGATGATTATAAAGGAGGAGGAACTTTTATCCCTAGATATAAACAAACATACCAAGCTAAAAAAATTGGTAATGCTATGTCCCACCCAGGACAGATAACTCACAAACACGGAGGCCGACCAGTAACAGAAGGAACCCGCTATATTTTAGTAACATTTACAAACAAATAAATTTAAATTATGGAAACAAGTTATACATTTCCAATAGACATCTCAGCAAACCAAACAAATTATTACTGGTTTGAAAATGGATTTTCTAGAGAAGAACTAAATGAAGTTGAAAGATTAGTAGCAAATTTAGAATTTGTTAGAGGTACAACTCAAGATCAAGACGATTTTACTGAAAATGATTATAGAAAATCCAATATTAAATGGGTTCCTATGAATGATGAATATAAGTGGATTTATGATAAAATAGGAGGAATGGCCGAAGAAGCTAACAAAGAAATGTTCCATTTTGAC
>Ga0222714_10002847_pt1 | contig 18005 bp, 31 predicted proteins | sample C33_3DmetaG_FD_165048 | JGI IMG/M metagenome (GOLD analysis project Ga0222714, IMG submission 165048) | Estuarine water microbial communities from San Francisco Bay, California, United States - C33_3D | ecosystem: Environmental > Aquatic > Marine > Unclassified | place: USA: California...
ACGTGCGACGTTTGATTTATAACTCGGACGTTCCGTGGCTTGACCTTCGCGCTCAAGGACGAATGGGTTTGCTTGTTTGCTTCAAAGAGGACAAGAAACTTTATTCAACGCTAACCGCCGGACCTGATGGTTCTTTTTCATGCCAAGGTGATGCGTGGGACCGCAGTAATGCGGGTGTTCACTTTACTCACGTCGCGGTTGCAGGTTATGGTGCTGAATGGATTCAGCGTTATTTTAACGATGAAGAAGTCCACAAACACATTCAGGTGAGTGCGTGAAATGGTTGAATATGCAACAGGACGCGCATATTGCCGTTGGTGTCGTCAAAGAATCGAACAAGGATTGTCGGTTATTTGGGTATCAACAGGCACATATGGAACGAAGGGTTACGTTCACAGTAATCCGGAAGACTGTGTTGGAAGATTAGAAGAGGAATGAGAATGGCTAAAGAAAAGAAATTTTGCGTAAACTGTGGTCGCGGTTTGGCGGGAAGAAAAATGAGCGACCGATGCACACATTGTAAGCGAAAGAAACAAAAGGAGATGAAAGCATGAAAATGGAAGAAATTGAAGGAGCATTGGAGATTGAAGATGAATTCGTTGATGCATGGTATGAGTGTCTTACCTACGAGCAACGCCAAAATGTCTACGATTTTATGAAGGATGATGGACGAATTTACGCCATCATTGTCGAGGAAGGTGACGACTTGGAAGAAATTGAAGACTTGTTCGCTGATGATTTCGAAGAAACCTATGGTAGTGGTGTTATTGAAAACGATGATACCCTACACATTAAGGTTAATCAGGACATTTACAAGGGAGGACAGGTAACTTCTTTCTTCCGAAACAATGAACCAAAGGCCCCACTAAACGTCCAATATAACCGCGTTGAAGCGGAAGTTTGGCAGACACCAATCAAGGAAATGTTTAGTGGTGATTATGAATGTGAATCCTTCCTTGATGAGATTTGGAAGCAATCTACTGAAACCCTTGGTGGATTGGAAGTTTCCGTAATCGTGGACCGTGATAACAACCTATTCTTGAACCACGGTTCGCCGGGTTTTGTTGACTATGAGGGTGTAAATCTTCGCGGTATGCGTTTGCCTCTACGTTGTTGGATTCACACACACCCATTTGGCTATGCCTTTTGGAGTGGAACAGACAACCGAACTCTACGAAATTGGCGACCTGCCCTACATTCAGCAATTGTGCTTGGTAAGGGGGAACATCTAAAATGGGAAAAGACTTCGGAAGGAGAACGAATGACGAAGGTAGTGAACAGCCCACAATTCGAGTTGTGAGGTTTCCTACTAACGGAGAAAGGAGAATCGAATGTCCTGTATGCCGTGGTAATAAATGTGCCGCGTGTCGGGGAACAGGTATGTTCGAAATTAGAGGCGACATTTGGGCCGACATTCAGCAACCACTTGTCGCACAATATGTGCATGATAACCTAACCATTGTTAGTCATTTGTTTTCACAAATGTATGGTTCGGGTATCGAAGTCAAAAGTTTAGGAATGTTAAAGAAGCATTGGGAAATATGGCTCATTACGTCCCTTGTCGGGAGCCTATGGTTCTGCGTCAAGACAGATGGACAGGTAAGAGTTTTTAACTCAGAAGGAGGAATGAAGAAATGGTTAGCATCAGGGAAGTAAAGCGACTATGTAAAGAAGAAACAGACCGTGGAATTACAGGTGACGCGGTTGAAGAATTGGCTAAAAGAATTGACCTACTCTCACGGGGACTTATCCGTGTAGCAGTTTTAGAAGCAGGAAAGAAGTCCGAAAGGGCAAGGGTTACAGATGCCCATATTCGTCTTGCTTATCTAACGTTCATTGACCCAAAAGATTCTGAAGTAGTCGTTGAAGAAAACGAAGAAGAATGGGGGGAATGGAATGAAGACGCTGTTAGAGATGATTGACTCAGCCCGTGATTTGGCTGAAAAGTCTGGATACAAACAATTACACACACAGTTGAACGACATGTATTCTTATGCTTCAGGTTTGTATAGTGGTTTGCTATACTATGGCCTACCAGTAAAAGGTGATAAAAATGCCGAGGATTAAAACGGTAACACATGGAGAGTATGAAATTGCTAATGCAATTATGGATTCCGATATTATCGCTCAAGCATTGGAGCGTGTGCGGTATGAAATGGTTCCGCAAAATGATGAGGTCGCTGAGAAGCGTTTTAATCAAGCCGTGGTTAATATCGGTTCGTTGATTAGTAATATCGCAGAACGGCGACTACATAGGTTGCCTAAAGACCATCCCGATTACAAGGAGAAATAAACATGAGAACTGAAGAAGAAATTTACGAAATGCTTGAGGACGCGGAGCACACAAAACGCCATTGGTATAATCTATTTATGGCCCGCGACATGACTCAATCGCAGAATGCAGAATGTCTTAGAAATTACACCGCACTTCGCGGAGTAGTGAAAGCACTTCGATGGGTATTGGAGGAAATACATGACGACCCGCTCAGTTGAATGGGAAGAAATTCATTACGATTCTGAAGAAGGTCCTTCCGATAATCGTAGTGCACTTGAAAAAGTATTTCAAGTAATTTATTACGAATTTTTAAATGAAGATTTAATGCTGTTTACAGAAAATACTTGCTTCGATGAGTGGAAAATTAATGAGCAAAAACGTTTCCTAAAAGCGGTAGAAAAAGTTCGTAATATGTTATTAGAGGGAAAATTTAATCTCTCTCGAGAGAATAAACCGACAACAGAAGAATCGGTAGAAATCAAAACCTTTAATAAATCAAAGACACTTAGAGATTATTTGAGGAACCATGTGGACTGATGAATTCGACGATGATGCAATTACTGAAGGGAATGTCTTAGATATTAAAGCGGCAGACTCTTCTAAAGAAAATTGTGAAATCGTCAAGGTTCATTGTTTCGTTTGTGCAGAAACATATGTCGGTCCCAAAGACGGAGCCGGTTTATTTCTATTTGGACACAAACAATTTCACCTTTGGGAAATTGATTTGAACGAAGTAATGGGTGGACTATAATGTATACAGAAGAACAAATGGCAGGTATTTTATTAACAACCGCTACACCCCGTCTAAAAATCGTTAAGGCTGATACCCGTTCAGGGTGGACAGTTAGACATGATATTACAATTCGTGCGCCAAAGCGTATGACTGATGGGATAGAGCGAGGGTTAGGTTCATTGTTTAACATTGAACCAAAACGTATCCCCGAACCAAAAAGACATCGGGATATGTTAGTTATTTCACGTCAAGCGGACATTATTGCAATTGCAAATATCATTCCGCTATCTCCAGCAAAGAGTAATGCTTGGGGTAGATTTAAACGTGGAATAAACGTGGTCGAAGAAAAGGACCATATTGAAATGAAAAGAGAAGATTTCGAGGCGATATTGAATGACGAAACCGAAGATATTTATTGGAAAGGGCGGAACGGGTAAAACGTTTAGTGCTAAGGCCGAGGCGCGTGGTCCTTATGTTATCTTTTATGCAGATAACATTTTGATTGACGACCCGTATTCTTTTCCATCTGATGTGGCTATTATTATTGAAGACGTGCATCACAAGGCTAACAAGGATAAAATTCTTGATTTGATTTATGCTAAGAAGAGAGTCATTCTCACAAGTCATAACAAGAAAGATGTTCCTAAGTCAATTATGAATGCTTGTCAAGTTAAACTTTGTGGGCGTAAAAATTGGCATGATGTTAGATTAAATCTAATTGCACCTAATCGTGATTCGGTTACTGTAATGGAAGATAACATTTGGAACATGACTAGTGCTTATATTAAGATGAAGGATAGAAAGGAGTTTCTTAAAGGTATGGAAATTCTAAAACCTGCTCCTATGCAAATCCTATCTTGGGTGTCTAAGAATCATCAGTCTGATATGCTTACCTTTACGGCATCAACGATGCACCGTTGGCCTGTTGAGTATTTTTACGCACTACTCGCGTTTTCATTTAACGGTGGGTCATATAAGACTATTGAACCACCTCAGCGTAAGAGCAATAACCCAACACCTGATATCTGCCGGAAACTTGGCCTACGTCCCGATGATGCTTACCTTATCAAGTCTTTGATTCAGAATCCTGAATATGCAAAGTGGGCGGCGTCGAAACTTGATGAGGCAGAATGTAAGGTGTTGCGTATCAAAAAGGAGAAGAAACAACCTTCAAAAAGGAAGGCTACTAAGACAACATTGGAGGATTTCCTATGAGAAGAAGCGAAGGAATACCCTATGCGGTGTGGGTCGCATGGGTGTGGAATAGCACGAAGACCCACAAGATTAGCATGAAATTGCTAGCAGAATTATACGAAAGTAATTATAGCCCTGAAGAGGCGGTGGAAGAATATGAAAGAAGATATGGAAAACTTGATTGAACTAGGAGAAACAATGCTACGAGAAGTAGTTAAGATGAAGGATGAACTACACACCACTAACCAAATTGCAATTTCAGTTTCAATTGTAAACATTGTAACATTGGTTGTAATCTTTTGGGGGGTGATGCATTGAGCATTGTCCCACTATTGGTATTGATTGGGTTAGTTATATTTTTCTCACTACTTACTGAAGCATTTGAGCGAATTTATTACTTGGAGGAAGAAGAATGATTAAAGCAACAAAGAATATTACAATTGTAAGAAAGGATGAAGGAAACCGCGATGGTATTTATTATGCCCCTCAACCTTATATTGGTATCGTGGTTGATTCTAACACAGGATTTAATACAGGTGATAGAGTCGTATTCAAGGATGGTTTCGAATTTACATGGGATAATGTAAATTATGTAGCCCTTGACTTGTTTGAAATTTTGGCGGTGGTAGCATGAAGTTTGGAATGGAAGCGCGTGATGCCCTACGAAGTGGTATTGAACAAGTTGCTAATGCAGTAGGTTGCACACTTGGCCCTGCTACTAAATCCGTAATCATCAACCGACAGGGTGATATTGCACCATTGGTTGTGAATGATGGTGTAACAATTGCAAAGCATATTGTCCTTGAAGACCCCTATGAATATGCGGGTGCTAAACTTCTCATTGAAGTAGCACAAAGAGCACAAGAACAAGCAGGTGATGGGACTACAACCGCCACCGTTCTTGCGGATGCTTTTATTCGCTACGGGTTCAATGAAGTAACCAATAGCAAGAAACCCCGTGCCGAAATTCGACGTGAGTTAGAAGAAGCGGCAGAAGAGATTATCAAGTCTATTAAAGGTTTAACTGCCCCTATTACTAAGGATGAAGAAATCTTAATGGTGGCTACCATCTCCGCTAACGGAGATGCAAAATTGGCTGAACTTATTACTAATGCTTTCAGGGAAGTAGGTAAGGAAGGTATCATTACTGTTGAACCTTCTGCTAAAGGTGAAGATTCAATAACTATTGTAGATGGATATGAATGTGAAAAAGGATATATTAACCCCGTTTTCAAGAAGATTTTAGGCCCAAAGACTGTAATGGAAAACGCGCTTGTTTTGGTTAGCAACGCTAGCATTCAATCATTTGAAGAGTTGGTTCCGGCTATCAAAATCTCTCAGGCAGAAAAGAAACCATTGGTTGTAGTTTGTCGGGAAATCTCGGGTGTGGCCCTTCAGTCTGTTGCTATTAACGTATCATCAGGAAACTTCCAAATGTGTGTAGTGCAGGCAGAAGATATTTCTTTTTGGCAGGATGAGCGACTTGGCGACTTATCCGCTATTACAGGGTCAGTCTTTTTCAATGAACAAATTGGTATGCGTCTTTCTGATATTACAGCAGAAGAAATGGCTACTGTTGGAAAGGTTATTATTACAAATGATAAGACGACCTTTATTGATTACGAAGGCGACCGAATCAAGATTCGTATTAGTGAAATTGCAGACGATTTGACCCTTGCTGAAAACGAGTTTTACAAGAAAAAACATAACTCGAGATTGGCTCGACTAAATGCTAAGGCCGCTATTATTGAAGTCTTTGGTATTTCAGAACAAGAGATTAAGAATAAATTAGACCGCTTAGATGATGCGCTAAATGCAACACGGGCCGCTCTTGAAGAAGGTGTAGTCCCCGGTTGTGGTGCATTATTTACTAACATGGCCGCTTCTAAGGATTTGCCCTCTTGGATTAGATTTGCATTGATGGCTCCCCTTTGTAAGATTATGTCTAATTACAATGACGCTAGTTTTGAAGACAATATGGCTTTGGTAAAGAAGGCGGGAAAATACGTGCCCGTCTTCTCAGAAGGAGAGATTACTTCTTGGGATAAAGCATCCCATATTATTGACCCCGCTAAGGTGGTTATTTCCTCGCTACGCTCCGCCGTAAGTGTAGCAGGTTACGTATTAACGGCAGAATGTGTGATTGGTGAATGAACATGAATTGGACAGAACAATATAGACCGAATGTAATTGAAGAAGTTATCGGGCAACCTAAACTTGTAGCCGATGCTGAATCGTGGATTAAGAGGGGTGATATGCCTAACGTATTGTTATACGGACGGCCCGGAATTGGTAAAACAACCGTTGCTCACGTTCTTGGAAATCACTTCCTTGGTGATGCAAAGCGCGACGACTTCTTGGAAATCAATGCATCACAAGACCGAGGCTTGGAAACAGTTCGTCAGACTATTAGCAATTTTTGTAGCAATAAGTCTTACGTTGATTCTAAGTTTAAGATTGTGCTTCTTGATGAAATCGAGGGTATGACCCGTGATTCACAACGCGCACTAAAGCGCACTATGGAGCGTTATCAAAACGTCCGGTTTGTGATTACTGCAAATGACCCTTACGCAATTGACTCGGCACTTCGTTCTCGGTGTGCAAATTATTTGCTTGAACCAATTCCTGCAGAAGTGCAGGTTGAACGATTGAGTCGTATTGTTGAATCTATTGGAGCAGACTTTGATGATACATTGGTCCGTGAAGTAGTGGACATTTCCGGTGGTGATTTCCGCCGTGCAATTAACGAACTTCAGGCTTGTATTTTCTCAGGTAAATCTCCTAAGAATCTAAACTCAGAAGGTCTTGTTCCCTATGTTCGTTGTATTGAGAACATTGAATCAAAGCCAAAGGAGGCCGTGGCCTTCTTGGAGCGACTAGTCCTTAGTGGACATTCTGTAACAGATATTTGTGCTAAACTCCTACAAGCCGTAACGTCTATGGATTTGGATAACACCCAATCCTTTAAGGTCGTAGCGAGCGTAGGAGAAATGGAATGGAGGTCGCGTTCTGTGACCCCCAAAGTTCTTGTGAATTGGTTTGTAGCGAATTTGGTAAAGTGAAAGAAAGGCAGGGATTGAAAATGCTAGAACGAGTAAGAAAAGAATTGAATGGATTAGCCAAGAGGCTAGAAATGACTGAAGATGAAATGACCGAAAAGTTTCAGGAAATTGCTTTGAGCAATTCCCTTGACGTAACGGAGGAACGTGCACAATTGACCGCACTTGTTCTTACCCGTAACTTTGCCCGTGGACGTATTGCAGGTGCAAGAACCACGGGTGGTGGATATGGAAGCACAGGTGTTGGTTATTTTGTAGCCGTTGAAGGTGTTCGTGATATGATGGAGTGGAAGCGTAAGAGCGTTCTATCTCGTTTCAATGCGGACGAAAATCAAACTCTTGAAGATGGTTTGGTTGCCCTCGTTGAAGTCAATTCTGATGGTGATTACGAAGCAACGCGTTATCACAATGATGAATGGGAAACAAAGGTTGTAGGACAAATCCCCGGTTCTGCTATGGAAGTAGGAGAAGACCGTTGGATTGTTCCTCTTGATGCAGTAAAGGCTTGGGCATCCGGTGATGCAAACAAGAATTACGGTAAGCCACTACCTTCTGAAGAATGGGTTGTTCGCGCTCATTTCATTGGTGGTAAGGTTGGAGAAGATACCGGCTTTTGGACTGTGCAATTGAAGGGCGATGATGCAAAGAACTTCCGTGTTCAAACCTTCCGTCCTCTCAGTCTTTACGGTATGTTTAACGAGGAACGAAATGCGATTTATGGTATCAAGGGTAAGACCCGTGCTTCTATCCAATACATTGATACACTCGATGAGGATGATGAGCGTTGGTTCGATGTTTCTTCTGTTGATTATGAGGAAGCAATTGCAGAACACATGGTTGAATATCTCGCTGATTTGATGGAACTTGATACGTTCCACGAACAGATTCAACAGAAGCAGGGAACACGTCTTGTGGTTACAGATGGTATCGTAACTTCAATGAATCTAACTCCGAATGAGAAGACCGGAAACCGCGTTATGTGGGTTGAACCCATTGACGCAAACTACGGTTTCTCCGACGAGGATATCCCTGAATCCACACCGATTTGGATTCCTGAAGGAGTCGAAATTGACTTTGGTGTAGGTTCAGATGTTATCGTTGTAGGTCGCACAAACCAAACACAAAAGCGCGATGAAGACGGGATGCCTATTGATGGCGAGTTTAACCCCGTAACAATCAACCTTTATGGTGTTTATGCGCGAAATGCAACTGGCGCACCTGAAGGCATTACGGAGGCAAACGCTGACGAAGTAGATTTCTTCTGAGGCTAAACTCCGCTTAGTCGTGAGCAAAATGACGGCCAATGGGGTGCGAAGCCCCAACCTCAGGTGATAGAAATGATTATTAAAATGAATGAAATCGTGCTCGATATGAAAGAGGTTGAGTCTATCGAGTGGAAGCACGATGGCGGGGAGGCATATTCTGTTCGCTTTCACATGAAAAGCGGAAAGATGTTTACACGCATTGTGCACAAAAATCAACTAGATACCCTAATTGAAGAATTTAAGGAGGAATGAAAATGGGAATTACAAGCAGTAAAGGAATGGCCGCTAAAGGTCTAAAAGAAGTAAAGAATGTAGATGAAGCAAGCAGTTTTGCAGCAGCAAAAGCAAAGGCGTTTACACAACGTCGAGAGTTGCTAAAGCAAGAATCTGCCTATCTAATCTGTGGTATTTCGGGTGACCCCGGCACAGGAAAAACAGGTATGGCTATTGACTGTCGAACAGAAGAGGAAAAGGAAACTCATTGGGTTTTTGTCCTCGACTTTGACGAAGGTGCAGAACCTACTTGGCGACAACATTGGTCTTCAGACGACAAGGTGTTTATTTATAACCCCCACGTTTACAAAGACGACATGACCGTTGATTACTTGGCTACCGCAGATATGGCGCGATTCTTTATTGGAATGGTTCGTGAAGCAATTCAGACAAAACAGATTGTTTTTGATGATGAAGTTATCGAAGTTAAAGCGGTTAAGGCAATTGTTTTTGACGGGCTTGATACATGGTTGGATACTACAAACATGATTGCTCGTCTTAATCACGTTAAGGGCGGCGACCCAAGAGCGGCAGATAAGGTGAAGATGGTTCCGACACAATGGTTTGCTCGGACCCAAGAATACCAACGTTTGTTTAAGGCGGCTTGCCAACTAAATTGTCACAAGTTCTTTATCACACATATGAAAGAACTTCACGATGGTTTTAACGTGGTTGGAATGAAGCCAGATTGGGAAAAATCTACAACTGCAAAGTTGTATCAGCACATCATTACTTCTCGAGAAGAGCGTGGAAAGAATACTAAACTACACGCAAAGGTCGTCAAGAGTAAGACGAATGCTGAAAACGAGGGACAATCCTTCACAATTTTTGAAAATGAGGACGGGTCTGTTAATTGGTCCGGTCTTTCTCAAATCAAGGACGGAACTCTCTGAGTAATACGTTTTTGATTAGGGGTGCTATTATCTTAGTGTTTATGAGCCTAAAAAGGTGATGATATGAAGTTTACAATTAATGGTAAAGAGTTAAAGAATATCCTAAAAATTGTCTGTCTTGATGGTAAATATAATCAAGGTATGTCAGCAGGAAAGAAAGGTCTGCCTCATCAGGTATACATTACTGCAACGGAAAATATGTTATACTTTCACAACGGCGACCCTGCTACTTATGTAGTCTATCGCCACCGTGTTGAAAATGCAACTGCCGGTGGTGTTAGCATCAATACAGATATTTTGGGTAAGTATCTTAGCGATAACGATGTAACAATTGTCGCTGATACAAACACACTACGAATGAGTATTGACGGTTCTATTGTAACTATTCCCGTTCTTGAACGTATTGATAACATGAATATGGTTATTCGAGCACGTTCAAAACTACAAGACATGACTCGCCGTTCTATTACATCAAGTGAAGAAACTCAGGTTACTGAAAAACTTTCAATGTCTACTTGGATTGAGGTTGATTCTGAAGACCTTATCCCTGCTATGAACTTGGCTGAAAAAGTTGGTAACTCAGTTTTTAAACTTGACTTTAACGATGGTGATTTCAACGTATCTTCTGAAGAACGTGGACAGTCAGTTTCAACAGATATTACTCCCCTAAATTACAACGGGGATGCGGCTACTGTGGAAGTTTCCCTACCTATTGGTAATATCCTAAAGGCCGTTGGTGAAGATAGAGTCGTTATTCTATACGAAGACGAAAGACCGATTGTATTTGCTACTCAAGCACTTACAATCTTACGCGCTCCGCGAGAGAACGCGAGGTGATTAAAATGAATATTATAGACACAATTGAATTTATTCAAGCAAATATTGATAGAATGCTACATGAGATGAACAAAGATGAAAAATTATTCCTAAAACTTTATGGTGATAGTAATAAGATTCATCTAGCGTTTGCTATGGGTCAAAGAGAAATGCTACGACATCTTCTTCAAGCCCAACTTGAAGTAAGGGAGGAAGAATGATGTTAGGGTTGTTATGGGCAATCGCGGCTTGGTCTGTTGTTTCCGTAGGTAATGAATTACTCGGAGATGATGATGATGATTGTTAAGAGTTATGGAGATTATGGTAAGAATGGAATGCGTAAGGCGTTTTCAGTAATCCGCTCTTCTATTTCTGATTATACAAAGGAAGACCTTTGGGTTATGGAAGACCGTGAAACAAAATTTGTTGACCTTATTGCTTCCCTTGTAGGACTGTCTTATTGCGAAACCTGCCTTACCTATTGTCTCTCAAGAGAGGTGTGTAATAATGGAGAATAATTTTAACGATAAAGTGCAAGCAGTATTAGACGAAATTCAAGCGATGCTTCATGCGAAGAATCTTTCCTATGGAAATTCTGCGCTTGACCCCGTGCGTATCTTTAGTAAAGGTAAGGCTTCTGAAGGTATTCGCATTCGCATTGATGATAAACTCAATCGCATGTTTCGTGGGAATATGCAGATTGAGAACGAGAAGGACACGATTTTAGACCTAATGGGTTATTTAGTCCTTCTTCTAATTTCTGAGGAATTGGTATGAAACTAATTCTTCATATTGAGATTGATACAGACGAAAGATGGGATTCACCTCCCTATCTTATCGAAACACTAAAGTATGCTTTTCAAGAGCAACTTAGTGGTGATGGAATAGAAATAGGTGGAATTGAATATGATTATAGATTACAACAAGACGACGAAGAGAGTAGCCGTGAGATACAGGAACTCGAAAAGGGAGAGAATGACCCAAGAAGTAAATTTTAAACCTTACTTCTATGTTAAGGCTACGGACTTATCTAATTTAACTATGAGCAACAGAATTGTTTCAAAGGATAAATGGGGTAACGACAAGGCTTATAATTTTGAAGTGGAAGTCGGTGAATGGAAAAATCTCGAAGGTGATACACTTTACAGGATTTATTATGAAGACCCAATGGTTAGATATAACCTCAAGGAAGCATTTCATAACAAAGCCATTCAAACCTACCAAGCAGACGTTGATATCACCCGTTTGTATTCCCTTGATTGCTTGACTAAGATTCCGGAATACGAACTGCGTAAGTGGTATTTTGATATTGAAACTCAAGTAGGCGGTGAACATGACGGCAAGGTTACGGTTCTCAGTTTATATGATAACTATACAAATGAATATACTGTAATGACTTGGTTTCCTAAAGGTCATGAACATGAATTAAAAGCGGAAGGATATACCCTTAGTATTTATACTTCTGAAGAACATATGTTCAGGGACTTCCTTCGTAAGATTAAAAAGGAAGACCCCGACATGATTCTTGGTTGGTATATCATGGGATACGATATTCCTTTCATCATTCGCAGAATGATTGCAGTTGGTCTTAACCCATTAGAAATGTCGCCCTTAAAACAAATTAAAAACCTTTATAAGAAAGACGATGAAGGAAATAGAGAATTTAGTTTTGACTTTAAGGGAGATAAGTATTACAATAGCGACCAAGTAATTGACGGTCGTTTGACTGTTTGTTTAATGGACAGGTTCGAGCGTCTTTGGATTGACTCACAAATGGGAACCTTACCCTCACTTTCTCTTGATTATTGTTCATCTCGAGTTTTGGGTCAAAAGAAGATTGTGTCCCAAAAGTTTGAAGGGCAGGAGTTTTATGAGCGAGGATGGTTAGAAGATACGCAGACTTATCTTGACTATGCTATGGTAGACGTTGAATTGTGTGTAAAGATTGATGAAGTGATGAATGTTTCAGAAAATCAAATGGCCCTTCAACGGCTAATTGTCTGCCCATTCGGGAATACATACCACAACTCTCAAATGGGTGGTATGTATTTCATGCGAAAGGCCGATTGGATTCCACCAACAGGTGTGAAGGGTAATAAAGAAAAATTCGAAGCGGCTTTCGTTATGGACCCAAGATATTACAAAACATTTGGGCTTCACGAAAACGTAGCAATTTTTGACTTCAAATCTCTTTACCCAACGATGATGGCTAGCAATAACATTTCTTGGGAAACGAAATCTTCTGAAGGCTATCCTATTTGGTGGAATACGCCTAAATCCCTCGCTCACTTTGAAGGTGAACCTGATATTCATTTTGAGAAAGAGCGTGTAGGTTTGCTACCTAAGGCTGTTATGGAAATGATGGACCTTCGTGCAGAATATAAACAATTGATGAAGGAGGCTACAACAGATGAAGAGAAGAGAAAGTGGAACTCAGCGCAAATGGCTACAAAAAGAGCCGTCAATGCTTTCTATGGAATTCTAGCAAAAGACGGCTACGGTTGGGGGGATATGGAAATGGCTAAGTCTATTACTGCTTCCGCTCGACGTGCTATGCGTCTTACTGCTTTCAAAGCACAGGAACTCGGCTACGAAGTTATCTATGGACACACAGACTCCGTATTTATCAAGGTCCGCGATGTTGAAGACGCTCACCAATTGAGAGAGAAACTTAACCATTACATTAGCCGCGAGGTCTTCCGCGACCCCGTGGAACTCGAGTTTGAAAAGTTTGCTGAGAAGTTCTTTCTAACCAAGAAAAAGAATCGCTACTGCGGTTGGCTTTCTTGGAAAGATGGCGATTTCTTAGAAGAAAACAAATTCTTCGTAATGGGGTTTGAAATGAAAAAGAGCAACGAAACACCTTATGCTAAGGAATATCAGGAAAAACTTCTTAAGATGGTTTCGCTCTTTGAAGATGAAGACAAGATTATTAAGTATTGCAACGAAGCCTATGCAAAGATTGTAAAGGCTGAAGTTGATTTGAAACAGGTAATCAAGCGTTCACGCCTACGTCAAAATCTTGAAGATTATGAAGTCATCGCAGGTGGAGTAGCAGGGATTGTTTATTACAATCAACAGGAATACGGTAAGATTGAGAAAGGAGATTCGTATTTCTTTATGAGAATGGATAACTCAGATTTAGATGAAAAATATTATTTAGTTGACGGAGTTTCGAAAGAAGCAAATTACATCGCTTTCAAAAGAATTGAAGAAGCGGAACAATTTACTCCTGATTATGAATTCATCGCTCAAGCAGAAGTTATCAATAAATCCGAACTAATTTTTGAAAGTTTGGGTTTACCTATTGGGTTAATTAAGAAAGACATTTATCAACGGTCATTAGACAAGTGGTGGTAAAATGGGAAAGAAAGAAGGAACATATGTTAAAACAATGATTCAATTATATGAACGTAAAAAGAAACTAGAAGATATGATTAAGGAAATTGATTCCGATTTATTGGGAGTAGTTAAGAAAGAAAGACAGTTTTGGGTTAAAACCGGAACGTGTTCTATTTGTTTAACTCCCGGTGAAACTGAATGGCATCATATTATTTCTCAAGGACGATGCCGCGACCTCGGAAGAGAATACCTTATTCATGCACGTTCTAACGTAATTGAAGTATGTCGTGTTTGCCACGATGAAACTACTGCGTCACTTAGACGTAAAGCCATTGATTCTTCAGGCGGTTCTAAAACCGTTAAGAATCCCGATGGACCCGTAACCCTTAGACAGATTGAATACATCAAGAAACTGTGTAAGGAGAAAAACCACAAACTAGATATTGATAGCGTAACTGAAACATTAACAAGGGGAGAAGCCTCGGAATTAATTGATAACCTAAAGGAGATGAAAGCATGAGCATGTATGAAAGAATGAGATTGATGCACGAAAGAATGACTGTTAGAAATTTGGATATTCAATGGTTTATGGATGTGTGTAGTTCTTGTGCAAATGATATGTCCGATAAACTAGATTTTTGGACAGTAGAAAAGAATGAACTTTCATTCTTGGTTGAATGTATTTTTGGTGATGTATTACACGAAATCGAAAAGGTTAGAAAAAGTATCCAGTATCTAGAAAGATTGATGGAGGAAGAAGAATGAATTGTGAACATAATTGGAAAACAGTAAAAGAGCGTGTGCTTTTTAAGAACGAAAAAGAAGAACACGTTGAGGCTGAACTACATTGTAGTGAATGTAAAAAGGTAGCAGTAGCCTTTGCTCGAAGAATATTGGAGGAATGAAAATGACGTATGTAACAGAATGGAGCGAAAAGGATTTGAATAACGGGTTTACATATCAATGGAACCCTGATGCAGAAGATGGACCTGTCCTTAAAATTACAAAGTCTTCTCTTGGTTCATTTAACTTCTGCCCCGCTTCTTACGAGATGAATTACAATCCTCTTGGTAAGGGTAAGGTAAAACAAGAAGTTAATGAGGCGATGATTCGTGGAACAAAGGTGCATAACGCTCAAGAAGACTTTTGGAAGGCAGTTGATATCGAAAAGGCGATGCCGTTTATTGACGACCAATCTATGCTTGTAAAGCACTTTAGGGATTATTACCCTGAAGGTGATGATGAAGAGTCAAGGGATATTTACCGCGCTATGTCGGCTTGGAATGCAGAAAGATTCCTTGAATGTATTACTGAAGGCACAATAGACCAATTTATCCCATCGGGTAATGAGGTTCAATTGGACGCACAGTTTGTAGTTAATGGTGTGAACGTTCATCTTCAGGGAATTATTGACCGTATCTTTATTGGTGATGATGGCTACATTCCTCTCGAACTTAAGACAGGTGCTTGGAAGGATAGCAAAAAGACAATGATGCGTAAAGAAATGGCTTTCTATCAATTGTTATTTGAAGAATCCACGGCTGAAACGCTAATTGCCGCAGGTCTTGACCCCGCTATTGGTATTACCCATTGGGGTTGGTTTTACCCTGCTAGCAATTATCTTTACGTTGAAGAAGTAAAACCTCGTTCAATGACTTCGGTTTTGGCTTCACTTGGTAAACTTGTAGACGCATATCTTACACAAGACTTCCCCTACAAGTATTTTTGGAAGAAGTGTGATAAGTGCGGGTTTAATAAAAATTGTGAAGCCGCAGGTGGTGGAGATACCTATGATTTCTTCTGAAAAGGATTTAGTAGTGCAATTACTCAATCGTCCGTGGACTTTTGGAGAGGTTATGAAACTCGATGAAACACTTGACGAATTACTTAGTAATTACGATTATAGTTTAAGTTATTTAGTAGAATCAACAGGTATGTATTCTGAAATTCTACAAATGTTTAAAACTAATTTTGCAAGAGAAATTAGACCCCTAATTTTAGAAAATTTAGAGAAGGCGGCAGTTGTTATGCAAGTGCAAGAGGAAACCCCAAAAGTGCAAGACCCTCTTGAAGAACAATTTGAAAAGGGGATGAAATCTCTTTCGAAAGAAGAGTTAAAAGAACAAATTAAGAAAGACACAAAACAGGTGATTTAGATGAAGTTTCCTCGAGAAATGTGGGCGGGTTCCCATTTAGAATCAGCGATTCAACCGCGTCGTGTAGTAGTTAAAAACCGTGATGATTACATTAATTTTATTCGCGCTTATAATGGTAAAATGAATGTATACACATCTGTATATGACTACGATGAATTTTCACATAATCGAGGGTTAGAGCACACAGTTAAAATTGACCGTTTATTTTTAGACATTGACGCGCATGGCGAAGAAAGTCTTGAGGATGCATACACAGATTTAAAAAGGTTGCACAATTGGTTATTAGAAAAAGACTTAAAACACACAATGGCTTTCTCAGGTCGAGGGTTTTACATCTTTGTTTACGGGAAGCGCACCTTTGATTTGCGAAAGGTAAAAGCCTTCTTTGATATTTGTCATGATGTAGTTTATAAATCACCAAGACTTGATAATAGGGTGATTAACACGGCTCGTCTTAGAAGGGTTCAGAACACCTATCATATGGGCGCAAAAAGGTTTTCGGTAGTCCTTACTACCCAAGACCTTTCAAAGCCCTTAGAACACGTTCTAGAGGTGTCTAAACGCCCAAGAAAAATTGAACCTGAGTATTATGGTGAAAAGATTGTTCAATGGCCGGAAGTTAAGGAAATGCGTATGGCCGAAGTAGAAATCGAATCAGTTGAATCACCGGGCGTATTACCTATTATCCCGTGTCTAAGGTCTGCAATTATGACTGAGAACCCAAGACACGAAGCGAGACATTATTTAGTTCAATGGTATAATGAATTGCTTTCTGATTTAGTTATCGCAGAAAACGGTCTTACTTGTAAACCCCGTGAGGTTAGTGGCGATGCTTTGGATGATATTACAAACATTATTTGCGAAGAGATTCAGACGATTGCAAATAACGAAGATGTTTGGATTGACTACAACGCTACAAAAACTCACAAATTTACAGATTATGTGATTAGAAAGCGACATATGGCCCCTTCATGCAATACTTTAATTAGCAAGGGCTACTGTGTAGGTAAATGTTGGAGATACCCGAAGGAGGAAGGAGAATGATTCTAATTGACCTAAGAGAAGACTCAGTTCTCTCCGATGCGGTGGAAAGGTATGCAAAATTAGCAAATGTGAAGACCGAAAAGAGACATCTTGAGGTTGGCGACTATGTTATTGGTAATATTTGCATTGAATCAAAGTCTGTTGAAGATTTTTTGGCTTCGGTTAGGAATAAAAGAGTGTTTAATCAGTTAAGTAACATGGAAGACTCATATGAACGTAACTTTTTGTTAGTTTATGGAAGATTGTCTGATGTGGGAGCATATTTGAAGCACACAAGGACAAATATTCCGGGCTGGAAACAAAAATTAGAGAAAATGTTCTTAGGGGCGTTGTCTTCTATTGGTTTAAATACAGAAATTAAGACAAATTGGGTATTAGATGCCGATACTGCGGCTCAATTCATTGTTGCGTGTGCCTATCACGCTAACAAAGACTTTAAAATGACTAAAATGCTCCCTAAAAAGACTCGCACAGACGATGTGAGAGTTGATTTATTGTGTTGCATTAAAGGAATCACACCAAAGAAGGCTAAAGCCCTTCTTAGTGAACATCTTAGCGTGTTAGAAATTGCTATGCAAGATAATAACTCACTATGTAAGGTGGAAAAGATAGGTAAAACAACTGCTTCTAATATTATTGAAGCATTAAATTCAGAAAATGAGGTGAAATACTAATGGCAGAAGATTTAGACGTGGATGAATGGGAGTTATACGAGGCTCTAGAAAAATTAGACTTCGATAATTTCGTAGATGATTCACGACCGGAAAGAACAGAATTACCCAACGTAGTTCAAGAATGGACAGATGTGGTTACGGAGTTTTCATTGTATAATGATTACCCCGCAACTATGGCTTATTATGTAACTCTTGGGCAGATGTTAAAAGATATCGTTAGGGTTCCTATCGGGAGGTTGGCTCTAGACCCAAGGATTCATTACTGTTGGATTCAAACTGCT
>Ga0222714_10002850_pt1 | contig 17995 bp, 13 predicted proteins | sample C33_3DmetaG_FD_165048 | JGI IMG/M metagenome (GOLD analysis project Ga0222714, IMG submission 165048) | Estuarine water microbial communities from San Francisco Bay, California, United States - C33_3D | ecosystem: Environmental > Aquatic > Marine > Unclassified | place: USA: California...
CGATTTGCCGGCGCCGTTCTCGCCCAATAGCGCGTGAACTTCGCCCTTGCCGATCGTGAAGGACACGTCGCTGTTGGCGACGACCCCAGGGTAGGCCTTGGTCAGCCCCCTCAGTTCAAGCAGTGTGTCTGTCACCCTCTGCAACCTCCCTGTTGTCGGCCCGCTTGAGCAGGCTCGTTGCAACCCCGAGCGCGATGGCGTGCGGGTGTTTTCCCAAAATGGGATCGCCGATCGGACAGGCGATCCGTGCAATCTCTTCCCGTGTATGGCCCAAAGCCGCAAGCCGCGACTTGAACCGTGCCCATTTCGTCGCAGAACCGATGAGGCCGAGGCCCGTGAACCCGAGCGACAAGAGCGCGTGGCACAAGGCAAGGTCGATCTCGTGACTATAGGTCAGGACGAGGTGCTCCGCCTCCCGCGGGGCATGGGCGGCCAGAACCGACGGATCGGCGGCTGGCAAAGTGGTGACGCCCGATGGAACATGGGGCGGAAAGCGGTGCGGGCCGGTATCGACCCAGGTGATCTCGAATTCGGGCAGGGGCCGCAGCACATCGACGAGGGCGCGCCCGACATGGCCAGCGCCCCAGATCCAGAGGGGGCGGCGCCGGGTCGGGGCGGCTTCGATCAGCCATCCCTCGGTTTCGGCCGGGGCGGCGCCGGGCCGGAACGCCTTGAGCTTGCGCGCCACACCGTCGGGCATATCCGCCAAGGGGCCAAGCGGGCGGGCAAAGGGCAGGCTCGGGGGCAGGTTGGTGGCGTCAAACCGCTCCCAAACCAGCGTCACCGACCCGCCGCAGCACTGGCCGAGCGCCGGGCCAAGCGCCACCGCGCGGTGGCGCAGGGCGCTGCCGGTGGCCAGCATCTGGCGCGCCTCTGCAATCGCCTGAAACTCAAGGGTGCCGCCGCCGATGGTGCCCTCTTCACCTTCCGCCCAGACCAGCATCGAGGTGCCCGCGTCGCGCGGGGCAGAGCCCGCGCTGCGGCTGACCAAGAGCCGCACGACCGCGTCATGGCGGCGGACCGTTTCGGTCAGGCGGGTAAGGTCAAAGCTCATGCCCGGACCCTTTTGACAGCGGCCAAGACACGCTCGGCGGTGGCGGGGCCGTGCAGGTCGGGATAGGCCGCGCCGCACGAGGCCACAGCATCCGAAATGGCCAGAAAGGCGGAGATGCCAAGGTTAAACGGCGGCTCGCCCACGGCCTTGGAGCGATAGATCGTCGCCTCCGGGTGTTCTCCGTCCCAAAGATCGACGTTGAATATCTCGGGCCGGTCGGAGCAGGCAGGGATCTTGTAGGTCGAGGGGGCGTGGGTGCGCAGGCGGCCCTTGTCGTCCCAGACCAGCTCTTCGGTGGTAAGCCAGCCCGCGCCCTGAACGTAGGCGCCTTCAACCTGCCCCCTGTCGATCGCCGGATTCAGCGAGGCGCCGACATCGTGGAGGATATCGGCCCGCAAGATGCGGTTTTCGCCCGTCAGCGTATCGATCACCACTTCGGTGATCGCAGCGCCATAGGAAAAGTAGAAGAACGGACGGCCCTTGCCGGCGATGCGGTCCCACGAAAGGTCGGGCGTCTTGTAAAAGCCGGTGGCCGAAAGACCCACGCGGTTCTGGTAGCAGGTCATGGCCGCCCGAGAGAAATCCATCTCGGCGGCGCCGACCATCACCTTGTCATCGGCAAAGATCACCTTGTCGGGCGTGGTCTGGTGCAGGGACGCGAGGCACTCGGCCATCCGGTCGCGGATCGCGTCGCAGGCGGCGAGTGTCGCCATGCCGTTGAGGTCGGACCCCGAAGAAGCCGCCGTGGCCGAGGTGTTGGGGACCTTGGCGGTGTCGGTTGCGGTGATCTTGATCCGGCCGACATCGACGCCAAACCGCGCCGCGGCCACCTGGGCGACCTTGAGGAACAGGCCTTGGCCCATCTCCGTGCCGCCGTGGTTGAGGTGGATCGAGCCGTCCTGATAGACGTGAACCAGCGCACCCGCCTGATTGAGATGGGTCAGCGTGAAGGAGATGCCGAATTTCACGGGCGAGAAACCGATGCCGCGCTTGAGGATCGGGTTTCGTGCGTTCCAGCCGGCGATAGCGTCCTTGCGAGCGGCATAATCCGACGAGGCAAGCAGCCTTTCGGTCATCTCGTGGGCGAGGCTATCGCGCACTTCCATGCCATAGGGCGTGGTGTTGTCGCCCGCGCCGCCCGCGCGAACCGCCGCCATCGGCTTGTAATAATTGACCATGCGGACCTTGATCGGGTCCATCCCGAGGGCGTGGGCCACATGGTCCATCACCCGCTCGATCCCGAAAATCCCCTGCGGCCCGCCAAAGCCGCGATAGGCGGTGGCGGATTGGGTGTTGGTCTTGAGCCGGTGCGAGGTGATCCGCGCGGCGGGCAGGAGATAGGCGTTGTCGGCATGAAGCATGGCGCGGTCGGCCACGGGGATCGTCAGATCAAGCGCCCAGCCGCCGCGGGTGTATTGGGCGAAGTCGACGGCCAGAACGCGGCCAGTCTCGTCATAGGCCACGTCATAGTCGATGCGGAAATCGTGCCGCTTGCCGGTGATGGTCATGTCGTCGTCGCGGTCATAGCGCATCTTGGCGGGGCGGCCGGTTCTGGCCGCCACCAAGGCACAAGCGCAGGCCAGCGCGTTGCCCTGGCTTTCCTTGCCGCCAAAACCGCCGCCCATTCGGCGGGTCTCGACCCGCACGGCGTTCATCGGCTTGCCGATGGTCTCGGCAACCTTGTGCTGAATCTCGGTCGGGTGCTGGGTCGAGGAATGGACGATCACATCGCCGTTGTCTTGCGGAAAGACGAGCGCGGCCTGGCTTTCGAGATAGAAATGCTCTTGCCCACCCATTTCGAGCCGCCCCTGAAGGCGCTTTGGCGCGGATTTGAGCGCGGCGTCCACTTCGCCCTTGGTCCAGATGCGCGGACCTTCTTCAAAGCGGCTGTTCGCGGCGAGGGCTTCCTCGATCGTCAGGATCGGTTTTTCTTCGGCATAGATGATCTTGGCGCGCCGCGCCGCGCGGCGGGCGGCGTGATGGCTGGTGGCCGCCACGAGGAAGATCTGCTGGCCGACATAATGCACCGTTCCGTCCGACAGGATCGGTTCGTCATGGGCCGATGGCGAGGCATCGTTGGCGAACGGCATATCCTCGGCGGTCATCACCAGGACAACGCCCGGCGCGGAGCGCACGGCGGTCAGGTCCATCTCGGTGATGCGGCCGCGAGCGATGGCCGAAAGGCCGAAAGCGAGGTGCAGCGTGTTGGCCGGCGTCGGGATGTCGTCGACATAGCGGGCCTCGCCCGAGACGTGCAAAGGGCCAGAATCGTGGGGGAGGGACTTGGCGACGCTCATGCGTGAACCTCCAGCACGTTGACAGGCTTGCCCGAAAGATCGGCGAAATAGCGGCGGAGCATGTTCTGGGCAGACTCAAGCCGGTATCCGGCGGATCCGCGCATATCGGTCATGGGCGTGAAATCCTTGGCAAACCCGGCGATGGCGGCCTCGATGGTCGCCTCGGTCCAGGACTTGCCGACCAGTGCTGCCTCGACATGGGCGGCCCGTTTGGGAATGCCCGCCATGCCGCCGAAGGCGATACGGGCCGTGGCGACAGTGCCGCTTTCGACCGTGACGTTGAATGCGCCAAGAACGGCCGAAATATCCTGATCGAACCGCTTGGAGAGCTTGTAGACCCGCAGGGCAGGAGCGGATTTCGGGATCGTCACACCACTCACATATTCGCCCGGCTCCCGGTCTTGCCTACCATAATCGAGGAAGAAATCCTCGATCGGCAAATCGCGCCGCACCGCGCCTTTGCGCAGGTGCAGGGTCGCGCCTAGGGCGATAAGGGCGGGCGGGTTATCCCCGATGGGCGAGCCGTTGGCGATATTGCCGCCAAGGGTTGCGGCGTTGCGGACCTGCTCGGAGGCATAGCGGCGGACCATCTCGGCATAGGAGGGGTGATAGACGGCCAGAAGCTCGCGCAGCTTGGTCATCGTCACACCCGCGCCGATCCGAATCGCGCTGGCGCCGATTTCGATCTCGCGCAGATCGGCGCAGCGGTTGAGGAACGCGACCGTCTTCAGATCGCGCATCTGCTTGGTCACCCACAGGCCCACGTCGGTCGCGCCGGCGATCAGGGTCGCCTCCGGGTTGGCTTCGACCCAAGCGGCCAGCTCGTCTTCCGTTTCGGGCGCAATAGCGAGCGGCGCGGCGGCAACTTCTGCCGAATCGTCGTCGATCCAAGTCGGGCTATCTGCCGCTTCGGCGGCCTCGGCGGCCTCGGCGGCGCGGATGATCGGCGCATAGCCGGTGCAACGGCAGAGGTTGCCGGCAAGCACGACGTCATGGTCAGTGCGGCCCTGTTGGTGGCCGGCAACCATCGACGAGATAAAGCCCGGCGTGCAGAAGCCGCATTGCGAACCGTGGTGGTCGATCATTGCCTGCTGGACGGGGTGCATCTCGCCGTTCGGGCCTTTGAAGCCTTCGACGGTGCGGACAGCCTTGCCGTGCAACTGGGGCAGGAACAGGATGCAGGAATTGAGCGCCTTGACGCCCAGATCGTCGGTCACGACAACGGTGCAGGCACCGCAATCGCCCTCGTTGCAACCTTCCTTGGTTCCAGTGAGTCCCCGATCCTCCCTGAGCCAGTCAAGGAGGGTGCGTGTCGGTTCGGCCGCAACCCGGACAGTCTCTCCGTTGAGAAGAAACGTGATCTCGGTCATGCCAGATCTCTGTCGCTTTCTGTTCCCCCGGTGGTTCGCCGGATCCGCTCAGCCCCGATGCGACGTAAAGGCTGTGCTCTCTGCCCCTAGGAAAGCGGCGTTTTGTCGCTATGGCAAGTGTGGCGGTGACCGGAATGCAGGAAAGACCTTTCGGATTTTTTAGAAAATCAGAAAAATTATCAATAATAGGCGGAAAAACTTGAGCCAATGTGGGGTGCGGGCGCTGTCGTGCCGGTTTCCAGTTTGCCCCTTTCTCGCCCCCGCCCGCTGGGCTAGCCTGCGCTCATGTCTGCCGCGCCAAGCTTTGTCCATCTCAGGGTCCATACCGAATATTCGCTCCTTGAGGGGGCGATTCCGGTCAAGAAGCTGCCTGAGCTGGCGGCCAGCGCGCGGATGCCGGCGGTGGCCGTCACCGACACCAACAACATGTTCTGCGCGCTTGAGTTTTCCGAAGGCGCGGTGAAGGCCGGAGTGCAGCCGATCGTCGGCTGTCAGGTTGATTTCCGATACCTCAAGACCGAGCCGGGCACGCGCCCCGAAGAGCCTGCGGGCCTCGTCCTTCTGGCGCAGAACGAGGCGGGCTACATGAACCTCATGAAGCTCAACTCCGCGCTTTATGTCGACAAGGGTGGGCAGCTGCCGCAGGTGACGCTTGACGATCTGAAGGCGCATGGCGCGGGGCTGATCTGCCTCAGCGGCGGGCCGGATGGCCCGCTTGGGCGGCTTTTGGTGCAAGGCCAGCGGCCCAAGGCCGAGGCGCTGGTGCGGGATCTTGCCGCTATCTTTGGCGACCGGCTCTATATCGAGCTTCAGCGCCACCCGGTCGACGGCGGCCTGCCGCCGGCGGAAAAGGCAAGCGAGCGCGGGCATCTCGAAATGGCCTATGCGATGGACTTGCCGATCGTTGCCACCAACGATGCCTATTTCCCCAAAGCCGACTTCTACGAGGCGCATGACGCGCTGATCTGTATCGCCGAGGGCGCCTATGTCGACCAGCAAGAGCCGCGCCGACGCCTGACGCCGCAGCACTATTTCAAATCGCAAGAAGAGATGGCGACCCTGTTTGCCGACCTGCCAGAGGCGCTTGAAAATACAGTGGAAATCGCTCGCCGTTGCGCCTTCAAGGCGTATAAGCGCAAGCCGATCCTGCCGCGTTTCGCCGATGACGAGGTGGCCGAACTGCGCCGTCAGGCCAAGGAGGGCCTTGCCGCGCGCCTGGCCGTGATCCCTCATGCGGTTTCGGTCGAAGATTATGAGGCGCGGCTCGAGTTCGAACTAGGCATCATCGAGCAGATGGGCTTTCCCGGCTACTTTCTGATCGTGGCCGACTTTATCAAATGGGCCAAGGATCACGATATTCCCGTGGGGCCGGGGCGCGGCTCGGGCGCGGGTTCGCTTGTTGCCTATGCGCTGACTGTCACCGACCTTGATCCCTTGCGCTATTCGCTCCTGTTCGAGCGGTTCCTCAATCCCGAGCGGGTATCGATGCCGGACTTCGACATCGACTTTTGCATGGACCGGCGCGAAGAGGTGATCCGCTATGTGCAAGAGCGCTATGGCCGCGACAAGGTTGGCCAGATCATCACCTTCGGCGCGCTTCTGTCCAAGGCGGCGGTGCGCGACGTGGGGCGGGTGTTGCAGATGCCTTATGGTCAGGTGGATCGCCTGTCGAAAATGATTCCTGTCGAGGGGGTCAAGCCTGTCAGCATCGAAAAGGCGCTGGCCGACGAGCCGCGCCTGCGCGAAGAGGCCAGGAACGAAGAGGTCGTGGGTCGTCTCCTGACCTATGCCCAGCAGGTCGAGGGCCTGTTGCGAAACGCCTCGACCCATGCCGCCGGCGTGGTGATCGGCGACCGGCCGCTGGATGAATTGGTGCCGCTCTATCAAGATCCGCGCTCGGATATGCCGGCGACCCAGTTCAACATGAAATGGGTCGAGCAGGCGGGGCTTGTGAAGTTTGACTTCCTTGGTCTGAAAACCCTGACCGTGATCCATAATGCAGTCGATCTCATCAAGAAATCCGGCCGCCACCTGCATATCGCCGCCGATGGGACCCGGCTTTACGACCCCCCCGAAGGTGCGGTTGACGAGATCGGGGCGATCCCGCTCGACGATGACAAGAGCTATGATCTCTATTCCCGCGCCCAGACGGTCGCCGTGTTTCAGGTGGAAAGCTCGGGCATGATGGATGCGCTCAAGCGCATGAAGCCCACCTGCATCGAGGATATCGTCGCGCTCGTCGCGCTTTATCGGCCCGGCCCGATGGAAAACATCCCGACCTATTGCGAGGTCAAGAACGGGCAGAAGGATCTCGAGTCGATCCATCCGACCATCGACCATATCCTTGCCGAAACGCAGGGCATCATCGTCTATCAGGAACAGGTGATGCAAATCGCGCAGGTCATGGCAGGCTATAGCCTTGGCGGCGCCGACCTTTTGCGCCGCGCGATGGGCAAGAAGATCGCCGAGGAAATGGCGAAAGAGCGGCCCAAGTTCATCGAGGGCGCCAAGGCGACCCACGATGTGCCCGCGAAAAAGGCGGGCGAGGTGTTCGACCTGCTCGAGAAATTCGCCAACTACGGCTTCAACAAATCCCACGCCGCCGCCTATGCGGTGGTGAGCTATCAGACAGCCTGGCTCAAGGCCAATCATCCGGTCGAGTTCATGGCGGGCGTGATGAATTGCGATATTCACCTGACCGACAAGCTCGGCACCTATTTCCAGGAAGTGAAAAAGGGCCTCGGGATCGACTACGTGCCGCCCTGCGTGAACCGCTCGCAGGCGACGTTCGACGTGGCGAATGGCAAGCTTGTCTATGCGCTCGGGGCGCTCAAGAACGTCGGCGTCGAGGCGATGAAGCTGATCGTCGAGGGGCGGGCCGAAAAGCCTTTCGCGACCCTCTTCGATGTGGCCCGCCGGGTCGATCTCAAGCGGGTCGGCAAGCGGCCGTTGGAGATGCTGGCGCGGGCCGGCGCCTTTGATGTGCTTGATCCCAACCGACATCGGGTTCTTGAAAGCCTTGATCCGCTGGTGGCCTATTCCGCGGCCATTCACGAGCAGAAATCTTCAAGTCAGGTCTCGCTCTTTGGCGAGGCGGGCGACGATCTTCCCGAACCGCGCCTGCCGCGCTGCGACGATTGGCTGCCTGCCGAGCGGCTGGCCGAAGAGTTCAGGGCGATCGGGTTTTATCTGTCCGGCCATCCGCTCGACGATTATCTCCCCGCGCTGCGCCGCAAGCAGGTTCTGACGCTCGACGAAGTCACCGCAAAGGCCGAGCGCGGCCCGTTCATCGGCCGCATGGCCGGGGTTGTCGCGGGGCGGCAAGAACGGAAATCGGCGCGGGGCAACCGCTTTGCCTTTGCCCAACTGTCCGATCCGACGGGGCAATATGAGGTCACGCTGTTCTCCGACACGCTGGCGGCCGCGCGCGAACATCTGGAGACGGGCTCGCGGATCATCGTCACGGTCGAGGCGACGATGGAGGCCGACCAGCTCAAGCTGCTGGGCCGCTCGGTTGCGCCGGTGGATATCGCCATCGCGGACACCGGAACCAATGGCCTGAGGATTTTCCTTGGCGAGGCGGGGGCTGTTGAATCGGTCCGCTCCGTCCTCGAAAGCGCCCGCGAACAGAAGATCAAGGGCGCGCGCGGGCCGGTGATCTTCACCATCCAGACCCAGAGCGATCTGGGCGAGATCGATGTCTCGCTGAACGAGACCTACCCCGTGACGCCGCAGATCAAGGGCGCGTTGCGCTCGCTTCAGGGTGTGGTCGAAGTGGAAGAGGTCTAGCCTCAGACTCGCCCGGAACAAGGCGCGCAGCGCCGCCGGGCAGCGCCCGACCGCCCCCTCGGGCGGGCGCTTTGGCAGCGGAGCGGGATGCAGACTGTTCGGCGGGGTGGCGCGATAAAGCGCCCGGGGATCAGCGTCTTGCGCCCAGCCGGCGGTCAGGCGCTGCTCTGTGGTCTACCAGTGCGGCGGCTTTTGATCGGCGAGCGGGATTGTTCCGCCGGCATCAACCTCGCGGCTGGCTTCGCGTTCGAGAAGCAGGCCAACCCTCCGCTTGAGATAGTCGATCTCGCGCTCCTGCCGCGCGACGATCTCGGACAGATCCTCGACGATGCGCGAAAGATGCGCGACGGTTTCTTCAAGCTTGTCGGTGCGGGTTTCGGTCATAGCCCTCGCCTAGCATGTTTTACAGGCTCCGCAAACGCCCGCGCGCACAAGCGCATTGCCCCTCTCCCCTCGCCGCGTTAAACGCTGGCGCGACGTCGGACCCGAGAGAGCCATGGCCAAAGACAAGAAACAGCCCCGCCCCAAGGCCGAAACGCCCAAGGGCTTTCGCGATTATTTCGGCGCCGAAGTGACCGAGCGCAGCGAAATGCTGCGCCAGATCGCCGGGGTTTATCATCGCTATGGGTTTGAGGCGTTGGAATCCTCGGCGGTGGAGACGGTCGAGGCGCTGGGCAAGTTCCTGCCCGACGTGGATCGCCCGAACGAGGGCGTTTTTGCCTGGCAAGAGGCCGATGAAGAGGGCAAGGGCGACTGGATGGCGCTGCGCTATGACCTGACCGCGCCCTTGGCCCGCGTTTATGCCCAGAACCGCAACGACCTGCCGACCCCTTACCGCCGCTATGCGATGGGGCCGGTCTGGCGCAACGAAAAGCCGGGGCCGGGCCGGTTTCGCCAGTTTTATCAATGCGATGCCGATACCGTGGGCGCGGCCAGCGTGGCGGCGGATGCCGAGAATTGCGCGATGCTTGCCGATACGCTCGAGGTCGTCGGCATCCCGCGCGGCGACTATGTGGTGCGGGTGAATAACCGCAAGGTTCTGAACGGTGTGCTCGAGGTCATGGGCCTCACGGGCGAGGATCAGCGGGCGGCCGTCCTGCGGACCATCGACAAGTTCGACAAGGTGGGCGAGGCGGGCGTGCGCGAGCTGCTGGGCAAGGGGCGGCTCGATGCCTCGGGTGCCTATATCGACGGGGTTGGGCTGTCTGATGCGCAAGCCGAGCCGGTGCTGGCTTTCCTGACCTCCAAGGCCGCCGACAATGCCGGGACCTTGCTCAAGCTGATGGTGGCGGTGGGCGAAAGTCGCGTCGGTATCGAGGGGATCGACGAGCTCGCCGAGATCGCCGACCTCCTTGCCGCCCAAGGCTATGGCCCCGACCGGATCGTGATCGACCCCTCGGTCGTGCGCGGCCTTGGTTATTACACTGGCCCCGTGTTCGAGGCCGAGCTGACCTTTGAAATCACCGACGAAAAGGGCCGCAAGCAGCAGTTTGGCTCGGTCGCTGGCGGCGGGCGCTATGACGATCTGGTCAAACGGTTCACGGGCCAAGAGGTTCCGGCGACGGGCGTGTCCATCGGTGTCGACCGCCTTCTCGCCGCGCTGCGCGCCAAGGGGCGGATCGGGCAAGAGGCCGCCGCTGGCCCCGTGGTCGTGACCGTGATGGACCGTGACAGGATGGCCGATTATCAGGCGATGGCGGTCGAGCTGCGGGCAGCGGGCATCCGCGCCGAGGTCTATCTTGGAAACCCCAAGAATTTCGGCAACCAGCTCAAATACGCCGACAAGCGCAATTCGCCCATCGCGGTGATCGAGGGCGGGGCCGAGAAAGAGGCGGGCGTTGTCCAGATCAAGGACCTGATCCTCGGCGCCGAGATCGCCAAGAACGCGACCCTCGAGGAATGGAAGGATCGCCCCTCGCAATACGAGGTGCCGCGCGATCAGCTTGTGGCCAAGGTGCGCGAGATACTGGAGGGGCAGGGCTGATGCCCCTTGCCGCGCCAATCCTCGATGAAGCGCGCCGCATCCGTGCGCTGTTCGACGCGACCGGCGCGGTTGGCGTCAGCGCCGATGTGCTTCAGCCCGCCGAGACTCTGCTTGATCTTTATGGCGAGGATATCCGCGCCCGCGCCTATGTGACCCACGATCCGCTCAAGGGCGAGATGATGCTGCGGCCCGATTTCACGGTGCCGGTGGTGCAGATGCACATGGAAAGCCGCGCCGAGCCTGCGAGGTATACCTATTCGGGCAAGGTCTTCCGCAAGCAAGAAGACGACCCGAGCCGCCCCAACGAATATATTCAGGTGGGCTACGAGGTGTTTGACGGCCAAGCGCCGGTCAAGGCCGATGCCGAGGTTTTCGCCAAGGTCAGCGAGGCGCTCGAAGGCCTGCACCTGCGGGCGGCAACGGCCGATATCGGCCTGCTCTTGGCCGCTGTGAAGGGGCTCAACACAATCGAGACGCGCAAGGCCGCGCTCTTGCGCCATGTCTGGCGGCCGCGCCGGTTTCGCGCCCTGCTGGATCGCTTTGGCGGGCGGGTTGCCGTTCCTGCGACGCGCAAGGCGCTTTTGGCGGCGTCCGATCCGATGGCGGCGGCCGGCCCCGAGATCGGGTTGCGGAGCATGGCCGATGTGGCCGAACGGATTGCCGCGCTCAAGGAAGACGCCGCCGCACCCGCGATTTCCGGCGAAGAGATCGGGCTGATCGACGCGATCCTGACGCTTCGCAACACTGCGCCAAACGCGCTCGGCATCTTGCGGGATATCGCGGTCGATCTTCCGGCGATTTCGGATGCAGTGGCGCGGATGGAAGAGCGGCTCGAGGCGATGGCGCGGCTTGGCGTTTCGGTCGGGTCGCTGGAGTTCGAAGGCAATTATGGCCGGACGTCGATGGAATATTACGACGGCTTCGTGTTCGGCTTTTATGCCGCAGCCCGCCCCGACCTTCCGGCCGTGGCCACGGGCGGGCGATATGACGCCCTCACGCGCGTTCTGGGGCAGGGGCGGGCGGTGCCTGCCGTGGGTGCGGTGATCCGGCCAGACCTCGTGGTCCAGCTTCGGGGGCAGGCATGACGATCAAGCTTGGCGTGCCGTCCAAAGGGCGGCTCATGGAAAAGACCTTCGAGTGGTTCAGCGCCCGTGGCCTGCGCCTTGCCAAGGACGGGTCCGAGCGCGAATACGCGGGCCGCGTCGATGGATTGGACGGGCTCGAGCTTGTGCTCCTCAGCGCCGGAGAGATCCCGAGAGATTTGGCGGCGGGGCGGATTCATCTGGGCGTAACCGGATCGGACCTGGTGACTGAAAAGCTGTCGAATATCGACGCTACGGTTCAAGAACTGGCGCCGATGGGCTTTGGCGGGGCCGACCTGATCATCGCGGTGCCTCAGTGCTGGGTCGATGTGGATACGCTCGACGATCTCGACGCCGCGGCCGCCGCGTTTCGCAAGGCGCATGGCTTTCGGCTGCGGATCGCCACCAAGTATCACCGGCTGGTGCGTGATTTCCTCAAGGCCAACGGCGTAGCCGATTATCAGCTTGTCGACAGCCAGGGCGCGACCGAAGGCACAGTGAAGAACGAGACCGCCGAAGCGATTGCCGATATTACCTCGACCGGCGAGACGCTGCGCGCCAACGGGCTCAAGATCCTTGTCGACGGCCTTGTGCACGCCAGCCAGGCCACGCTCTACAAAAGCCGCGTGGCCGATTGGTCTGACGCGGATCGGGCGGTCATGGCCGAGATCGAGACGCGCCTGGAATTGTGATCCCTCAGGCCTCCGCCCGCTTGTGGTGAGCGAGGCAAGCGCATATCTTCAAGCTCAGAAGACGCCGGACCGAACGGCGGCTTTTGTCCAGCTCGGATCATCGCCCTGCATCCATTGCAGGCAACCTTGTCTCCCCTGAACAACGACCGGAGCGGCGTCGGTGTTCCATTGACCCTCCGGACTTCAACCGAAAGACCCGCCCTGGCGGGGTCATTTGCAGTGAAAGGATCACGTTGATGGGAAAAGGCGAGAAGAACCACGGCAATCGCGAAGCGAAAAAGCCCAAGAAGGAAAAGCCCAAAGTCTTGGCGACCGCCAATTTCAACGCGGGCAAGACGCCGATGGGCACAACCGCGCCTGCCGCCAAAAAGAAGTAGTCGGCCCTACCTGACCCCAAGCGCTGCCAGCGCGGCCGAGAGCTCGGTCGGGATATCCTTTTCACCGGCCCGCGCCGTTTCAAGATCGGGTGGCGCGCTGCCGGGATCCAGATAGCGCCAGCCCTGAAAGGCGCGCTTGGGCGTGGGCGCGACGCGGACGATCTCGGGATCAAGCACGATGGCGCATCGGCGGATGCCGTCTGTGCCCGTCACTTCGTCAAGCCTGACAATGCGCTGGCGGCCCTGAATCTCTCCCTTGATCACCCAATAGATCGAGCCGCCGTTCAGCACTTCGTCCTCGCGCTTGGGCCACATCCGGGTGATGTGCCATGGCAGACCGTCGGGCGATTGCGCCTGCGGCAGTCGGTGCCAGGCTTCGAGGTCGGGGATATCCTCGGTGCCGACAGAGAGTTTCACAAGATGAACGGTTTTGGTCACGCTGGCCTCCCAGATGTGGTAGGCTAGGGCCTTCTCGTCGATTCTTCCACCGGCAATGCGCCATCTCTTTCATGGATTGCCACGCTGCCGTGCCGGCCTATAGTTGTTGTCCCGTCACCGACCAACGAACCGCTCTGGAGCTTCCGTATGACCCGTTTTGCCGCGCCGATCGCCGAACAGATCTGGGATATGAAATACCGGTTCAAGACGGCCGATGGCACGCCGGTCGACGGCACGGTCGAGGACAGCTGGCGGCGCATCGCCCGCGCGCTTGCTGTGGCCGAGAAGGATCCCGCACTTTGGGAAGAGCGGTTCTATGCGGCTCTTGAGGATTTCAAATACTTGCCCGCGGGCCGGATCACCGCCGGGGCCGGCACGGCGCGGTCGGTAACGCTGTTCAACTGCTTCGTCATGGGGACGATCCCCGACGACATGGGCGGTATCTTCGACGGGCTGAAAGAGGCCGCGCTGACGATGCAGCAGGGCGGCGGGATCGGCTATGATTTCTCGACCATTCGCCCGCGCGGTGCCGCCGTTCATGGCGTCGGGGCCGATGCGTCGGGGCCCTTGTCGTTCATGGATGTCTGGGACGCGATGTGCCGCACGATCATGTCGGCCGGTTCGCGCCGCGGCGCGATGATGGCGACGATGCGCTGCGACCACCCCGATATCGAACACTTCATCACCGCCAAATCCGATCCGGCGCGGCTGCGGATGTTTAACATGTCGGTTCTTGTCACCGATCCGTTCATGGAAGCGGTGAAGGCGGGCAAGAGCTGGGATCTGGTGTTTGGCGAAAAGGTCTATCGCACCGTCGAGGCGCGCGCGCTTTGGGACAAGATCATGCAGTCGACCTATGATTATGCCGAGCCGGGCGTGATTTTCATCGACCGCATCAACCAGATGAACAACCTCGCCTATTGCGAATCCATCTCGGCCACCAATCCCTGCGGCGAGCAGCCGTTGCCGCCCTATGGCGCCTGTCTTCTGGGGTCGATCAACCTTGCGCGGCTTGTCGCCAATCCCTTTGGAACGGGTGCCGACCTCGATGCCGACGCCCTAGACGCGCTGGTGGCGACCGCGGTCCGGATGATGGACAACGTGGTGGACGTCTCGCGGTTTCCCCTGCCTCAGCAGGCCGCCGAGGCCCGCGCCAAGCGCCGCATCGGCCTTGGGGTGACGGGGCTTGCCGATGCTCTATTGATGGTCGGACTGCGTTATGGCTCGGAAGAGGCCGCCGCCCAGACCGAAGCCTGGATGAAACGGATCGCCCGCGCCTCGTATCTGGCCAGCGTCGAGCTGGCGAAGGAAAAGGGCGCCTTCCCGCTATTCGACGCCGGGAAATACCTCGCCTCCGGCGCGCTGGCGCATATGGACGCGGACGTGCGCGAGGCAATTGCCAAACACGGCATCCGCAACGCCCTTTTGACCTCGATCGCGCCAACAGGGACGATCAGCCTTTATGCGGGCAATGTCTCGTCGGGGATCGAACCGGTCTTTGCCTATAGCTACAAGCGCAAGGTCTTGCAGAAGGACGGCAGCCGCACCGAGGAAGAGGTGATCGACTACGCCGTGCAGATGTGGCGCGACAAGTTTGGCGACACGCCGCTGCCCGATTACTTTGTGAACGCCCAGACACTTGCCCCGCTCGATCACGTGCGGATGCAGGCGGCGGCGCAGAAATGGATCGACTCGTCGATCTCCAAAACCATCAACTGCCCCGAAGACATCAGTTTTGATAGCTTCAAAGAGGTCTATATGGCCGCCTGGGATCAGGGCTGCAAAGGCTGCACGACCTACCGTCCCAATGATGTGACCGGCTCTGTTCTGTCGGTCAGCGAAACGACCGACAAGACACCCGCCGAGACCCACGCCAAACCGGGCGACGGGGCCGAGGTTGTCTATATGTCCGAGCCGCTGGACCGGCCCGCCGAGCTTGAAGGCGCAACCTACAAGCTCAAATGGCCCGACAGCGAGCACGCGATCTATATCACCATCAACGATCTGGTGATTGCCGGGCATCGGCGGCCGTTCGAGGTTTTCATCAACTCCAAGAACATGGAGCATTTTGCCTGGACCGTGGCGCTGACGCGGATGATCTCGGCCGTGTTCCGGCGCGGAGGCGATGTGTCTTTCGTCGTGGAAGAAATGAAAGCCGTGTTCGATCCGCGTGGCGGGGCCTGGATGCAGGGCAAATATATTCCCTCGATCCTTGCCGCGATCGGCGGGGTGATCGAGCGGCACATGATCTCGATCGGCTTTCTCAAGGGCGAGGGGATGGCGCTCAAGACTGACCCGAAAGCCGAGGTCATGGCCGTCAATGGCGCCCCGCGCGGCAAGGCCTGCCCGAGCTGCGGCAGCTATGATCTGCGGATGGTTGAAGGCTGCATGACCTGCGGCTCTTGCGGCCATTCCAAGTGCGGCTAGGGCAGGCGCATAGTCGGGTTGAATGAGCTTCGCTGCCGAACACCTTGGCGGGAATTGCCCTTTTTTTCAACATCGGTCTTGCTTTGAAGTCGGTGGACCTGCTAGATTCTGCTCAATGATAAAGCCCGCACGCTAGATGCGGGCAGTTGAGGCAGAGATTTGGCATGAAGACGGGCTTCCAAGGCACGTTCGTCATTTCATGGTCGCAGACCGAACTGGATGGGCGCTGGGCCGCCCCGCGCGAGGCATTGCGCGTCGGGTCGATCTGGGCCTGGACCGGCGAGGCCGTCCGCGTTGACGGGCCTGCCGGCATTCTGCCACTTGGGGCCTGCGAAGGTCAGGCGGACCTTCACGCCCGCGCTGCCTTGAGCGTTCGGCGCCTGTTGCGGATGGTCGATGTCGAGGCTGGCAGAACCGAGACAGCTGCCGACCGCGATCCTTTGTTCGACAAATCCTTCCGCGTGACCGACGGCCGCGAGACATGGACCATTACGGTGATCGACACTGGGACAGGCCGCCACCCGCTCTTGATGTGCGTGGGCGAGATCCCGCCGCGACACCAAGACCTTTGGGTTGTCTCGCAGTATCTTGCCGACGATCCCTCGCAGCGCACCCCTGATGTTTCTGGCGCCGTTGTCTGTTTTACGCCCGGCACCTCGATGCTCACCAGCGAGGGGGTCAAGCCGGTTGAAACCCTGCGCGAAGGCGATTTTCTCCAGACCAAGGACAACGGCCTGAAGGAAATCCTCTGGATGGGTGGCCGCCGTGTTTCGGGTGCAAGGCTCTTGGTCAGCCCGCATCTGGCGCCCGTGCGCCTTCGGGCGGGGGCGCTTGACGAAGGGGTCCCGGACGCGGGCCTTCTGGTTTCCCCCGATCACCGGATGATGGTGCGCGGCGCCAAGGCGCGGGCGCTATTCAATACCGACGAGGTCTTGGTGACAGCGCGCGATCTGGTCAATGACCACAGCGTTCTGGTCGATCGTGCGGCGCGCGAAGTGACCTATATTCACCTGATGTTGCCCAGCCACGAGATCGTCTTTGCCAATTCGGTCGAAACTGAGAGCTTCCACCCCGCCGCCGCTGCGCTCGACACGTTGGGCGATGAACCTTTGGGCCGGCTTTATAGCCGGATGCCCGAGTTGAAAGGTGATGTGCGGCGATTTGGCGATTACGCGCGGCGCGTTCTGTCGCCCTCCGAAGCTGCGATCCTGCGGCACGATGGGCGGGGCCTCCATTTCGGCTGATTTGCCCGCTTTTCTGCTGTTGACTCGGGGGCAAACCCCTCTATAAGCCGCCTCTCATTGGTGTTGGTGGCCCCTGCAAGGGGATGCCTGTCGGGTCTTTGACCAAAGGACAACGCCCTTCGACAACTTTTGAAGGAGACCAGCCGTGACCAAACGCACGTCTGCCAAGTATAAAATCGATCGCCGCATGGGCGAAAACATCTGGGGCCGCCCCAAATCGCCGGTCAACCGCCGCGAATATGGCCCCGGCCAGCACGGCCAGCGCCGTAAGGCCAAACTGTCGGATTTCGGCCTTCAGCTGCGCGCCAAGCAGAAGCTCAAGGGCTACTATGGCGACCTGACCGAAAAGCAATTCCGTCGCATCTACGGCGAAGCCGAGCGTGTGAAGGGCGACACGGGTGAAAACCTCGTTGGTCTGCTCGAGCGCCGTCTCGACGCCGTTGTCTACCGCGCCAAATTCGTCCCGACCGTTTTCGCGGCTCGTCAGTTCGTGAACCACGCCCACGTCACCGTGAATGGCCAGTCGGTCAATATCCCCTCCTACCGCGTGAAAGAGGGTGACGTGATCGAGGTTCGCCAGAAGTCCAAGCAGATGGGTCTGGTTCTCGAAGCCGCCCAGTCGTCCGAGCGCGACGTTCCCGATTACCTCGAGGTCGACCACTCCAAGATGACCTGCACCTTCGTGCGGACCCCGGCTCTTGCCGACGTTCCCTATCCGGTCATCATGGAACCGAACCTCGTCGTCGAATACTACGCGAAGAACTAAGCCTTCTCGCATCAGTTTCGGGGCCGCGCCTAACCGGCGCGGCCCTTTTCGTTTCTGGCCACGCGTATCGGGCCGTGACCCCACGAAAAGGAGATCCGAGCCATGGCTGCGCAGACCCACACCCATCATCCCAACTATGGCCGTATCGACGGGCCAATCGTCATGATCGGCTTTGGTTCGATCGGCAAGGCGACCCTGCCGCTCATCGAGCGCCATTTCGACTACGACGCCTCCAAGCTCGTGGTGATCGACCCCAATCCCAACACCCACAATTTCCTGTCGCAACACGGCCATCGCCATCTGCAAGTTGGTCTGACGCCGGAGAACTATCGTGAGGTGCTCAGCGACATCTTCACCGAGGGCAATGGCTTTTGCGTCAACCTGTCGGTCGATGTCTCGTCGCTCGATGTCATGAAGCTCTGCCGCGAGCTCGGCGCTCTTTACATCGACACTGTGATAGAGCCCTGGGCCGGCT
>Ga0222714_10002851_pt1 | contig 17993 bp, 17 predicted proteins | sample C33_3DmetaG_FD_165048 | JGI IMG/M metagenome (GOLD analysis project Ga0222714, IMG submission 165048) | Estuarine water microbial communities from San Francisco Bay, California, United States - C33_3D | ecosystem: Environmental > Aquatic > Marine > Unclassified | place: USA: California...
AGCAGGGCCGCGGCGGTGAACGTGCCCTGTGACGACGAGACCGTTTCCGTCGTGACACCAGTGCCGCTGTTCTTGATCACCACGGTCGCGCCCGGAATGGCGCCACCGGACGTGTCTAACACGGTGCCAGTCAGTGTCGACGTGACACTACCCTGAGCGTAGGCGAGCGTTGCAACCATCAGACACATGGTCACGAACGCGCCGAGTCGGACGAATCCTTGCCTCATTTACGTTCTCCCCCCAGTTACCAAGCCGTTAAGTCCAAAGCGACCAGAATCGGTCAATGTCATCCCGTTGTTACGACCTTCGGCACTCTACGGGGGGGCATCCATCCCAGTCAAGACTTTGGAAAACTCTTTTCCAAAGTCCTGAACCCAGGCGGAAAGTGCTCGAAATTGCTACTGCAGGCGGTCGTAGACCCGCTTGATCTCCACATTCGGCAGGCGGGCCATCGTCGAACTGATTTTCACGGTGACGATGAGTTGTCTGCCGTCCGAGCCGGGTGTGTAGTCCTCGACGACCTTCAGTGACTCCTTCGTCGTAATCTCACGGCGCAGCGTGGTCTTATCCCACTTGACCTTGATCTCAAGCGGGCCTGCCGGCGTGTCCTGGACGGACTTCTTGTTGTCGGTCGTGTATTTGGCGGCCATGTTTTTGGCGGGATCGGGATCAAAGACCATCAGCACTTCTTTGGCTGTGGCCTTGATGCCGAGTTGATCGGGTGCCGGACGCAACATACGGAGGTGGACGGTCATCCGCTGAGCTTCTTCAGCGCCGAGGTCGCCTCCCGGCGGCGGGCCGCTTCCCACGGACGTGCGGTTTGGGCCACGCTCAGGGCCTGTCTGCAGGCCTCGGCCGCGGACACCGGTTTCGACGCCGTCTGGATTCAGGCTCGCGGCCTCGTTCAGTTTCCAGCCACCCGACAGGGCCGCAGCCGGATCCGGCGTTTGTGCGACCAGTGAGGTGAGGGACAACAGGCCGGCCACGAGGGCCACCATGGGAATGAGAGCAACACGACTGCGCGCCATCTGACGATCCTCCGCGCGCATCTTACGCCCGATCTCAACGGTGGCCCGAACCCCAGGCCGCGACGTGTTATTTCCTGGGCCACACGGCGTCCGCGATGGTGCGGGCGGCGTGCACAACGCGCGGGCCGGGGATCACGAGCGAGGAGTCGTTGAGGATGTGAATGCGCCCGGACCTTGACGCCGGGATGCGCGCCTCAGTCCACACGGAGCGTTCGCGTGTGCGGCGCTCGTCGGTCCAGCCGTCGGCTCGGAGTTCGATCACGACATCAGGCGCGCGGACGAGGAGTTGTTCGTGTGAGAGCTGGAGGCCTTCGCGCGGGACGTCGGCCATCACGTTCTCGCCGCCGGCAAGTTCGAGCAGATCGTGCAGGAACCCAACGCCTCCACTGACGAAGAGACCGCGCAGGGAGCCGTCTTCGCGGCCGAAGACGAGCAATGTGCGGGGCCGTGGCCGCCCGGAGGCACGCTGTCTCACGTCGGCGAGACCCGCTTCGATGGTCCGCGCGAGTGCGTCGGCTTCCACGGTATGCCCCGTGCGCTGGCCCAGCGTGCGGAGGGTTGCGGTGATGTCGGCCAGCCCACCGTGCCTGTACGCGAAGGACGGAATATTGGTGCCCTTCAACCGCTCGACGAGCTCAACCTGCGACCCGTAGGTGATCACCAGGTCAGGCCGCAGCGCGAGAATGCGCTCGAAGTTCGGATCAAACAACCCGCCGACCTGTGGCCGCGCCACCGCTTCAGGCGGGTAGGTATCAAAGCTCGACACACCGACGACCTGCGGCCCCGCCCCAATCGCAAACAACATCTCGGTGACCGCGGGGATCAGGCTGACGATGCGCGAAGGCGTCGGCGCCTGCGCAGCCAGCACCGTGCACATGGCACCCAGCACCATGAGGAGGACTCCTGGACCCCTGGACCCCTGGACCTTTGGACCCTTCATGCCGCCCTCGTCCCGCGAATCAACATATAAAGGAAGAACGGCCCCCCGATGAGCGCGGTGATGATGCCGACCGGCAGTTCGAGGGGCGATATGACGGTGCGGGCCAGCACGTCACACGCCACAAGGAACGTCGCGCCGACACCGAACGATGCCGGCAGGACGAGTCGATGGTCGGCGCCGACGACCAGGCGCACCAGATGAGGCACGATGATGCCGACAAAGCCGATCGGTCCCCCCACCGAGACCGCCGCGCCGGTCGCCAGTGACCCCGCAAAAAAGGCGACACGCTGTGCGCGCACCACATCCACGCCGCGGGTGATCGCGGCATCGGCGCCGAGCGTCAGCAGGTTGAGCGGCCGGGCCAGCCACCCGAAGGCCGCGAGGGCGAGCCCGACCAAGGGCAGCGCGGCGAGAATCGGCTGATACCCCGCCACATCGAGGTCGCCCATCAGCCATCGCAACGCGCGGAACGTCTCGGTGAAGTCGCTCAGGTACTGCACAAAGAGGATCAGCGCCGAGAAGAACGCATTCATCGTGACGCCGGCCAGCAGAAGGACGGTGGTCGACAGGCCCGAGTGCCGCGCCGATGCGAGTGCGTAGACCACGAGCACCGCGAGACCGGCGCCGGCGAGACTGGCGCCCGCGATGCCGCCAAACGGCAGTCCCAGGGGAATCGCGGCACCGAACGTGATTGCGACCATGGCGCCCAGCGAGGCGCCTGCCGAGATGCCCAATGTGTACGGCGTCGCCAGCGGATTGCGCAGGAGCGCCTGGAACACGACACCGGCGGCGGCCAGCGTGCCGCCGACGAGACCGGCCGCGAGGGCGCGGGGGAGTCGCGCGAGAAAGAAGATCTGCGCGTCCATGTTGTCGGCGAAGGGCACGGACGCTGAGAACACCTCCCGCAGGGATAACGGCGTCGGACCGATGAACGGCGCGGCGATGATGGCCACCACCGCCGTGATCAGGCTGAACGCCACGAGGGGCACGCCGCGCCTCAGGGGATGCGGCATCAGCCGATCCTCGCCGGTATCAGGGAGGCGGCCAGCGCGGGCGTCAGCCCGTAGGCCGACGCGAGCGTGTCGGGCGTCAGGACCTGCGCCGGTGAACCGACGGCCATGACCCGGCCTTCCGCGAGAAGCACCACCGTGGTGCAGACCGTGGCGGCGAAGCGAAGATCGTGTGTGCTGGTGACGATCGACAACGGCGAGTCGGACGCCTGGCCCTCCGCATGGAGGCGCGCGATCAGGGCGGCCACTTCGACCTGGTACCGCAGATCCAGGGACGCCGTGGGTTCGTCCAGCAGCAAAAATCGCGTCGCGTGTAAGTGCGCGGACGTCCGGACGTCCAGTTGCGCGAGCGCGGAGGCAATCGCCACCCGTTGCTGCTCGCCCCCACTCAACGTGTTGAATGGCCGATGGGCCAGGTGCGCCGTGCCTGTGGCCTCCAGTGCCGCCTGGGCCGCTGCGAGATCCTGCGGGCCCTCAACCTCAAAGGCCCCGAGGTGCGGGTACCGCCCCATCAGCGCCACCTCCTGCACGGAGTAGTCAAACGCCAGATGGGTGTGCTGCGGCACGACCGCGATGCGACGCGCGAGGCTGCGGCGATCGATGCTCGTCAGCGCGCGACCGTCAAGCGCCACGGCCCCGCGGTCTGCCGGGAGCGACCCGGCGAGCAACCGCAGCAGCGTGGTCTTGCCACAGCCGTTGGGGCCGAGCACACCGACCATGCCGCCCGCCCGGACATCCAGCGACACGTCCCGCAGGACGTGCTGGGTGCCAAAGGCAAACGACAGACCAGTGGCGGCAAGCATTCAGAACTTCAGTCGCATGCCGGCATGCACGGTGCGACCCCAGGCCTGGTACCCGAGCGGCTCCATATAGGCCACGTTCGTCAGGTTTTCGAACCGCACAAACGCAGACGCCTGCCGGACCAGTTGCCAGGCGACCTGCCCGCGCCACAGCGTGTACCCATCCGCCTGCGTGATGGCCGGCACCAGGGCCGAGAAGTCGCTGTCGTTGCGTCGGCCAACCCAGGCGGCGCCGAGGTCCGAGGAGAAGCGACCCCGATTGACCATCAGCAGCGCCTGGCCCGAATGGCGCGGGCGACGAAGCGCCCACTGGCCGGCGGCCAGCGCCTCGCTGAATTCCGACGAGGCGTCGATGATTGCGGAGTCGACGATCGTGTGGCTCGCCGTGAGGCGCACATGATCCATCGGGACTACCGTGGCGGCCAGTTCCCAGCCACGCGCGTCCGTCCGCCCCACGTTGAAATACTGCGCGGTGTACGGGGAGAAACTGATCGTGCGTGTGGAGATCTGATTGGTGAAACTGTTGTCGAACCAGACGACCTCGATCTTGGCGCGGTCGTCGAACAGACGCTGCTCGATGCCCAGATCAATCGTGCGTGACCGTTCAGCCTTCAGATCCGGGCTTCCGAGATCAAAAGGCGACAGGCTGAAGGATTGACGCAGTGTCGGCTCCTTGATACCCGTGCCGGCGTTGGCCTTGAGCTTGGTGGCGCCCACGACCCCGCCCGCCTGGTGCACCAGCACCGCCGCCGAGATGCGGGGCACAACCGCGCGGCCAAAGCTGGCGTTGTGTTCAAATCGCACGCCCGTGGTGAGCGCCAGCCGCGCACTGATGTGCTGATGCTGAATCGTCGCGCCGAGGTTGTTGCGCGACGGGGTGGTCTCGACCGCGCTCATGTAGTCGCGCAGGGTGCCGCGCTGGCCGTCCCAGTCCACCGCCACCGTGAAGACCTCAGCGCCGCTCAGGATCCCGCCGTGGGCACGGCGGATGTCCGCCTGGTAACTCGCGTGGTGACGCCGGAACCGCGACCCGCTGTCGTACGCGAAGTCGTAGAACTCGAAGGGCGAGGTGCGGCCCTGGTACGTCGGCGTGTACGGCGCGTCGAGCAGAAGGTTGGTGGACCGCTGCTCAGAGGTGGCGAGTGCGTAACTGAGGCGCTGGGTCACACGGGGCCCACGGTGTTCGAGGGTGAGGCCGCCGACGGCGTGCGCCTGTGTGAATGACGCGTCCAGGTCGGGCCGCCCAAACGCCGTCTGCCCGGGCGCTCCCGCCACGCCGTCTTCAATCCGACCCACAACCCGCATCGTCAACGCCGGCGTCAAGATTGCGCCGGCGGTGAAGGACGCCGTGTTGGATGCAAAGCGATTGTTGGGTACCCGATTGTCGGTGCGGTACCCGCTCGCATGCAGGGAATAGTCAATGCGGGTGCTGCCGCCGGAGACGCCGCCGCTCACCTGTTCCGACCCGTAGCCACCGCCGGAGATCGCGGCGGTAAATGCGGGCTGGGTGCCAAGGCGCCCGCGTCTGGTGACCAGTTGCAGGACGCCGGCCATCGCGTCCGATCCGAACACGGCCGATTGCGCGCCTCGCACCAGCTCGACGCGATCGAAATGCCCCGCGGTGAGACCGCCGAAGTTGAACGAGCCTCCGGGCTCGTTCAGCGGGATGCCGTCGAGCAGCACCTTGGTGTAGTTGTTGTCGCCGCCGCGTACGAACAACGACGTCACGTTACCGCGCCCCCCGTTCTGCACCACGGCCACGCCCGGGGCCTGGCGAAGAAGATCGCCGACGAGCACGTCACCCCGCCGCGCAATGGCGTCGGCATCAAACACCGTCACACTTGCGCCGACCTGACTCGACGGCGCCGCGTCGCGTGTTGCCGTGACAACGATCGATTCCTGAATTGGCGCCACGGACAATACGATGCGGGTGTCGCGTCCGACGGTCGACGTGACGGTCGCCGTCAGAAAGCCGGGCAGGGCCGCCACAATCCGGCAGGAGGCGCAGGTCGCCGGAAGGACGAACCGGCCTGTGGCATCCGTCAGCGTGGTGCTGTGCGAGATCCCCTTGGCATCCACCAACCGGACCGGGACGCGGGACAACGCCGCGCCGGAGGCATCGGATACCACTCCTGTGACGGGGGACTGCCCGAACGACACGTGTGGCGTGAACGTCGCGACCAGAACGAACAGAAAAATGGCACAGGGAGAAAACGCGCAGGCGGACAGGCGTGAGTGCATCACGGGCTCCTTCTCCGGCGTGGAACGCGCCGGTCCGGCCATCGCAACATCGCGGTGGACGGGCAAAGGACGGAGCCTGATGACCAGGTATCCTGACTTGCGGATCGCGGCCTCGTGTTCGCGTCTTCCCAACCCTCGAATCGGGTCAGTGACGGTGGTTATTCACCACAGATGAACACGCGACTCCCCGCTGACAGTGGCGTCACCGTGTGGGATTTGCACCCACTTCCCGATGGTCGCCAGGCAGGCGTCGGTTGTTCCCGTGAATATAGCATGGCAAAATACGGAGCTTGGACACCGTACGCAGGAGTTCCCTGAGCACCGCCCGTTTGCAGTCCGTGGAGCCGGTGGTGGATACGTCGGGGCCGTTACTCGTTCGTGCTGAACACGTTCCGCTCGTGTCGTCCGCCCGCCTGCAGGTCGTGGACGTCACCGATGACGTGATGGCGCGCGTGCGGGCGCTGGGTGTGCGCGAGGGCACCGCCACGCTGCAGTCGCTCCACACGACATGTGCGGTCTGCATCAACGAAAGCCAGGACGCCCTGGTGACCGACTTCGTGACGTTCCTGGAGTCCGTGGTCGATCCCGACGCGCAGTGGCGTCACGACGACCCGGTCTACTCCGATTGTGATCGCCGCAACACGGATTCGCATCTGCGGGCGCTGGTGCTGTCGCCCTGTGTGACGCTGCAGGTCAGCGGCGGCGAACTGGTGCTCGGCCAGTGGCAGCGTGTGCTGATCGTGGAACTCGACGGTCCCCGCGCGCGCACGCTGCGGCTGCAGGTCATGGGGGTGCTCTGATGCAGGCGGCGATGGACGCCCGGTTGTCGGCGCTCGGTCTTGCCGATATCTCCCGGAAGCTTGAGACCAGCGACCGGCTCACGCTGGAGGACGGCGTGCGGTTGTTCGACTGTCCCGACCTGCACGCGCTCGGCTGGCTCGCCAATCGTGAGCGCGAAAAGCGACACGGCGGGCTGACGTTCTACAACTACAACCTGCGACTCGAAGCGACCAACGTGTGCGTGGCGACGTGCCTGTTCTGCTCATTCTCCCGGCTCAAGCCCGGCGACGCACAGGCGTACACGATGACGCTTGAGCAGGTGTTCGACAAGTTGCGCCAGCGCGCCCACCAGCCGCTGACCGAGGTGCACGTGGTGAACGGCCTGCACCCGGACCTGCCGTTTGACTACTACGTCGATCTGCTCAAAGGCCTGAAGGCCATTCGTCCCGGCATCCACCTCAAGTGTTTCACCGCGGTCGAGATCGCCTTCTTCTCCGATCTCTACAAGATGTCGGACGAAGAAGTGCTTCGCCAGCTGATGGCCGCCGGCCTCGACTCGCTGCCCGGAGGCGGCGCCGAGATCTTCGCGGACCGCGTGCGCAGGAAGATCTCGCATGACAAGGCCGACGCCGACCGGTATCTCGACGTCCACCGCATCGCGCATCGACTCGGGATGCGCTCCAACGTGACGATGTTGTACGGGCACATTGAGACGATGGCGGAACGCGTCGATCACATGCTGCGGGCGCGCGCCCTGCAGGATGAAACCGGGGGCTTCCAGGCATTCATCCCGCTCGCGTTCCACCCCGACAACAATCAGATGCGGAAATTGCCCGCGCCGTCGGCCACCGATACGCTGCGCGTCCACGCGGTGGCTCGCCTGATGCTCGACAACATTCCGCACGTCAAGGCGTTCTGGATTGCCACCGGCGTGGATGTGGCGCAGATTGCTCTCTGGTACGGTGTCGACGACCTCGACGGCACCGTGCAGGAGGAGAAGATTTACCACATGGCCGGCGCGCGCACGCCGGAGATCCTGACCACCGACCGGATTCGCCAACTGATCAGAAATGCCGGGCGATTGCCCGTGGAACGTGACACGCTGTACAACGTGGTCACGCCCCCTGACGCGGCGTGACGAACAATGGAGGCCGGACCTTCAGGTCCGGCAATTTGAGGAGATCACCCAATGGCCCATGAACTCGCCCCGCTGCCGTACGCATTTGACGCACTTGAACCGCACATCGACGCGCAGACGATGCAGATTCATCACGGCAAACATCACGCCGCGTACGTGAACAACCTGAACGCCGCGCTTGAGAAGCACCCGGACCTGCAGGGCAGGACCGCTGAGGACCTGATCAAGGACCTCAACGCCCTCCCCGAGGCGATCCGTACGGCCGTGCGCAACAACGGCGGCGGCCACGTGAACCACACGATGTTCTGGCAGCTCATGGGACCGAAGGGCGGCGGCGCGCCGACCGGCAGGGTCGCGGACGCCATCAACGGCGCCTTCGGCAGCTTTGATGCGTTCAAGGAGCAGATGAACAAGGGCGGCGCAACCCGCTTCGGCAGCGGCTGGGTGTGGCTCGTCGACAACGGCGGCAAGCTCGTCGTCGAAAGCACCGCGAACCAGGACAACCCGATGATGGAAGGCAAGCGCCCCATCATGGGCATCGACGTCTGGGAACACGCCTACTACCTCAAGTACCAGAACCGTCGTCCCGATTACCTCGCGGCCTGGTGGAGTGTGGTGAACTGGGACGCGGTCGCCGGACGACTGTAGATCCGAGAGGCGCGCCAGAGTGACTCGCTGGTTGATCGCGGCAGGTGTGTTCGCCGGTCTCGTGATGGGGATCGGCAGCTACACGTTCATCTACGCCAGGGGGTCGTCATACATGACGAACGATCCGGCGGCGTGCGCCAACTGCCACGTCATGACCGACTATTACGTGAAGTGGCAACGGTCGAGTCATCGATCGGTGGCGGTGTGTAACGACTGCCACACGCCGAAGGGCGTCATCCCGAAGTACATCACCAAAGCCAGCAATGGTTTCTGGCACTCGCTCTATTTCACGACCGGCAACTTCCCGGACAACATCCAGATCACCTCGGGCAACCGCACGGTTGCGGCGGACGCCTGTCTGAAATGTCATGAATCGCTGACCCGGTCGATGTCGCCGGGTCACACCACGCCTGGCAGTTGCCTCAAGTGCCACGGCAAGATCGGACACCCCCAATGAAATCACCCAAACTGATCTTCGTCACGGCGGTGGTCGCCGCGGTGGCCGCCGCCGGCGTGACGGCGTTGCTCGTGAACATCTTCGAACGCAAACAGGAAGCGCGCGAGACGTTCTTCCGGGTCGTCGAACTGACCGACGAGATTGACGATGCCGCCGTGTGGGGGAAGAACTTCCCGTTCCAGTACGACAGCTACCTGCGCACCGTGGATCAGGTGCGTACGCGATTTGGCGGCAGCGAGGCGATTCAGCGGACGCCGACAGGGGCGGACCCGCGATCGATTGTTGCGCAGTCCCGTCTGGAGGAGGATCCGCGGCTGAAGACGATGTGGAACGGGTACGCCTTTGCGGTGGATTTTCGCGAGGAGCGGGGCCACGCGTACATGCTCGACGACCAGACGTTCACCGAACGCCAGAAGGTCGTCACGCAGCCCGGCACGTGCATGCACTGTCATGCGTCGGTGTACCTGCCCTACAAGCGTCTTGGCAACGGCAATCTCACGGCGGGCTTCGAGGCGATGAACAAGATGTCCTACACGGAGGCTCGGACAAAGGTCGAGCATCCGGTGACCTGCATTGACTGCCATGACCCGACGAACATGAAGCTGCGCGTGACGCGGCCTGGGTTCCTTGAGGGGATGAAGGCGTACAAGGCGTCGCAGGGCGTCGAGAATTACGACGTGAACGCGTCCGCCACGCATCAGGAGATGCGATCGTTTGTCTGCGGCCAGTGTCACGTCGAGTATTACTTCAAGGGGGCAGAGAAACGTCTGACGTACCCCTGGACCAAGGGGCTGAAGGCCGACGAGATCCTGTCGTATTACGAAGAGAACGGATTCAAGGACTGGACACACGCGGAGACCGGCACGCCGGCGCTCAAGGCGCAGCACCCGGAGTTTGAAATGTGGAATCAGGGCATCCATGCGAAGTCCGGTGTGACCTGCGCGGATTGCCACATGCCGTACGTGCGACAGGGTGCCATGAAGGTCAGCGATCACCATGTGCGCAGCCCGTTGCTGAACATCAATAACGCGTGTCAGGTGTGCCACAACTGGCCGGAGCAGGAACTGCTCGACCGTGTCCACACTATCCAGGACCGGACGTACAGCATGCGCAACGTTGCGATGGACGCGTTGGTTCAGCTGATCGGCGACCTGAAACTCGCGCGCTCGAATGGCACATCGGTGAGCGCCGTGACGGCCGCACAGGCATCCCAGCGGCGCGCGCAGTTCCTGCTCGACTTCATCGAAGCGGAAAACTCGATGGGGTTCCACGCCCCGCAGGAAGCCATGCGCGTTCTGGGGCTGTCGATTGAACACACGCGCCAGGGGCAGCGGGCGCTGACTCAGAAGTAAGTCACGCTGACGACCGAGCCGGCGTCGATCGCGTCGACGTCGGCCGGAATGGTCACGTAGCCGTCAGCGTGCGCCATGGACGTGATGTCTCCGGACGCCTTGAAGACGGGGACCGCCAGTCCCTCCTCGACGCGCACCGAATAGAACTGCAGCCGGCCGGGTGCGGACGTGATGCGGCGGGCCAGCGGCACGTCGACCGTGCGCGGCACCAGCGCCGGCAGGCGCGCCGTTGACCGGAGCAGCGGCACCAACAGCACGTGAGCGTTCGAGAGGCACGACGTCGGGTACCCCGACAGGCCGAGCAGCAGCGCGTCGCCGATCCGGCCGAACACGGTTGGCTTGCCGGGTTTGATCGCGATGCCGTGGAAGATGACTTCGCCGTGCGCGCGGAGCATGTCAATGACGAGGTCGTGTTCGCCGACGGAACTGCCTCCCGAGGTGACAATCAGGTCGCATGTGCGCGCGATGGCCAGCGACGCATCGAGCGCATCCAGCGAATCACGGGTCGTCGGCACAATGACCGGGTCCCCGCCGTGCCGGCGCACCAGCGCTTCGAGGGTGTAGCGGTTGACGTTGTAGACCTGGCCCGGCCTGAGCGGCCGGCCTGGGCTGACGACTTCATCACCCGTGCACATGATCGCGACGCGAGGCCGCGCAAACACAGACACGTGTGTGCGGCCGATCGCCGTCACGGCGCCGATGCGGGCGGGCGTGACAACAGTCCCGGCCGCCAGCAGCGACTCGCCGTCACGAATGTCGCCCCCGCGTGGACCGACATGCTGCCGAGGCGCGGCCGCGCGCTGCACGGACACGAGTCCATCCGTGCCCCGGGTCGTGTGTTCCACCATCACCACCGCATCCGCTCCGGGCGGCAATGGCGCGCCGGTGGCCACCTCAATGCAGGTCCCGGCCACAACCGGCGTCTCCGAGGTCTCACCGGTCAGGACGCGGCCGGCGAGGCGCAGCGCCACTGGTGACTGGTCCGATGCGCCTGCGGTGTCGGCCGAAACCACGGCATAGCCGTCCATGGCCGCACGATCAAACGCCGGCACGTCCTGGTCCGCGACGATGGACGTGGCCAGGACCCGGCCGTCTGCCTGTTCGACCGGGATCTGTTCGAGACGGACCGTGGGCCGGGCTGCCCCCAGCACGAGGGCATAGGCGGCGTCGAAGGGCAGGGTGCCGGTGAAAGGGCGCATCAAAAAGACGTTATCATCGCCCCATGTCCGTGGCCGCCCATCGTGCCGATGCTCCCGCGTCCGTGCCGTGCCTGGTCCTGACCGTCAGCGATACCCGCACACGCGACACCGATTCCAGCGGACAGGCCATTGCCGACCTGCTCGTGGCCGCGGGACACACCGTGGTGGCGCGTGAACTGGTGCCGGATGACCCCATCAAGGTCGCCGACGCGATACGCGGGCACCTCGGCCGCAAACACGTCCGCGCCGTGATCGCCACAGGCGGGACCGGCATCAGCCGGCGCGACAGCACCTACGAGGCCGTCACGGCGCTGTTCGACAAACAGCTCGATGGCTTCGGTGAACTCTTCCGCATGTTGAGCTTTGAACAGATCGGTGCGGCCGCCATGCTCAGCCGCGCGTGTGCCGGAGTGGCCGCCGGCACGATTGTGTTTGTCCTCCCGGGTGCGGAAGCCGCCGTGCGGCTTGCCATGGAGAAACTCATCCTCCCGGAACTCGGCCACATCGTCAGAGAAACCGCCCGATGACCCGACCCTTCCGTGTACTGCTGACCGGCGCGGTGCTGGCCGGCGCGACCGTGGGGACCGCGCAGCGTCCCTTTCCCGCGCCCACCCCACCGCCGCCCGCTGCGGCGCTGATCGACACACTCGACCGGCAGGGTGAACGCTGGGTGGAGGAGACGTTCAAGCGCATGACGCTCGACGACAAGGTCGGGCAGCTGTTCATGACATCGATCGACTCCATGTATCTGGCGTCGGATACCGATCGCTTCGAGGCGCTGGTGGAGAAGATCAAGACGCTGAAGATCGGGGGCATCATCGCGTTCGGCGGCTCGGAACGCGCGCCGTCCGTGCTGCTGAACAACACCTACGGCACCGTGACGCTGGGGCAGCCGCTGGCCGTGGCGTCCACGCTCAACCGGTTGCAGGACGCGTCCGCGATTCCGCTGCTTAATGCTGCGGACTTTGAAGCCGGTGTCGCGTTCCGCATCGCCGGCGCCACAGGGTTTCCGCGCGCCATGGCGTTCGGCGCGGCCGGCGACGAACAACTCACCTTTGAGGCCGCCCGAATCACGGCGCGTGAGGGGCGCGCACTTGGGATCCATCTGAATTTCGCGCCGGTCGCGGACGTGAACAACAACGCGCGCAACCCCGTGATCAACACGCGGGCGTTCGGCGAGGTGCCGGAGGCCGTGGGCGCACTCAACGCGGCGTACATCCGGGGCCTGAAGGCCGGCGGCATGTTGTCCACGCTGAAACACTTCCCTGGACACGGCGACACCGACGTGGACTCGCACATCGGCCTGCCGGTGATCACGCATCCGCGCGACCGGCTCGACGCGGTCGAGTGGCCCTCGTTCCGCGCCGGCATCGCGGCCGGTGCCGACGCGATCATGACCGCACACATTCAGTTGCCGGCCCTCGATCCCGGCGAGTTCAGCCCGGCCACGCTGAGCCGGCCGATCGTCACCGGCCTGCTGCGCGACGAGCTCAAGTTCACCGGCCTCGTCGTGACGGACGCGATGACGATGGATGCGGTGTCGCGGCGATTGACGCCGGGCGAGGCGGCGGTGCGCGCCGTGCAGGCGGGGAACGATCTGATTCTGCAGTCGCCCGACGACGCGCAGGCCATTGCGGCGGTGAAGGCCGCGGTGACCGCGGGCCAGATCCCGATGGCGCAGGTGGAGGCCTCCGTCCGCCGCATCCTGCGCACCAAGGCCCGCCTCGGATTGCATCGCAGCAGGCGTGTGTCGCTCGACGAACTCCCGACGCACGTCGGTGGCCGCACCCACGCAAAGGTCGCCCGCGACGTGAGCCAGCGGTCGGTCACGCTGCTGAAGGACGACCGGAACCAGGTGCCCCTGCGCGTGCCGCGCGAGGCCGCCGTGCTGTATCTGTCGGTGCTCGACTATCCCTCAGGATGGCGAATTGCGTCCCCAAGCCGCACGGTGATTCCGGAGTTGCGGCAGCGCTGGCCATCGGTGACCGCGATCGAACTGTCGGACCGGTCCACGCCCTCTGAAATCGATCTGGTCCGTGCCACCGCCCTCCGGTACGACGCCATCGTTGTCTCCGTCTTCGTCCGGGCGTCGTCGGGCAGCGGCCGCATGGATTTGGCGCCGGCGGTGTCCCGGCTGCTGCAGGACCTGGCGCGGTCGACCGCGAACACGCCGAAGCCGTTTGTGACGATGTTCTTCGGCAATCCCTATGTGCCGATGTTCATCCCGGAGCTTCCGGCGGTGCTGCTGACCTACGATTTTTACGACCTGGCCGAGGCCTCGGCCGTCCGTGCCCTGGCCGGGGAGGCCCCGATTGCCGGCCGGTTGCCCATTACGCTGCCGGGCTTTTTTGAGGCCGGGTTCGGTCTGGTCCGGTGACCTGATATACTCGTCAGGTTCTCGCGCCCTTAGCTCAGCTGGATAGAGCGTCTGGCTACGAACCAGGAGGTCGCACGTTCGAATCGTGCAGGGCGCACCATCTTCTTCCTTCTCTATCTGAGGGCATAGCCCTCAGACCCCCACAAACTGCGGAGCTGCGGAACTCTGGACTCTGGACCCTGAACCCTGGACCATTGGACCGTAAACTTCACAGATGGTCCGTGGTGCCCAGTCGAATCCAGCGGGACGCTTTGAGCGGCTCGAAGTGACCTTTGACCCGGCTGATCTGCCCGTGGACGAAGAACGCCCGCATCCACGGACCGAGTTCTATCAGGACTCTTCGAAGAGCATTATCTCGACCAACGACAGTCCTGACGTGCCGATGGATGCGACGGTGAATCCGTATCGTGGGTGCGAGCACGGGTGCATCTATTGCTACGCGCGTCCGTATCACGAGTACCTCGGGCTGTCGGCCGGCGTGGACTTCGAGCAGCGGATCTTCGTGAAGTCGCAGGCGCCGGCCTTGTTGCGCGCGGAGTTGATGGCGACCGCGTGGAAACCGCAGCGCATCGGGTTGAGCGGCGTGACGGATCCCTACCAGCCGGTGGAGCGCAAGCTCCAGCTCGCGCGCGGGTGCCTGGCGGTGCTCGCCGAGTTCCGCAATCCGGTCGTGGTTATCACGAAGAACCGCCTGGTCACGCGCGACATCGACCTGCTCCGCGCGCTGGCCGACCATCAGGCCGCGCAGGTGTTTCTCTCGATCACGACGCTCGACGACGCGCTGGCGCAGGTGATGGAGCCGCGAGCCTCCCGTCCGGCATTGCGGCTCGAGGCGGTGCGTGCGCTGGCGGATGCCGGTGTGCCGGTGGGGGTGATGGTGGCACCGATCATTCCCGGGTTGACCGATCACGAAGTGCCCGCGATTCTCGACGCCGCCGCGGCGGCGGGTGCGTTCACCGCGGGCCACAACGTGGTGCGACTCCCGCATGGCGTGAAGGACTTGTTTGCGGAGTGGCTTGCTGCGCACGTGCCGCATCGGAAGGACAAGGTTCTGAATCGCCTGCGGTCGATGCGCGACGGGAAGCTGAACGATGCCGCGTTTGGCGCCCGCATGGCCGGCGCCGGACCGTTCGCGGATTCCATCCATCAGATGTTTGAACTTCATCGGCGCAGAGCGGGACTGACGCGACGGTTGTCGTTGTCCACCGCGGCGTTTCGCCGCCCCGGGCAGCTGGATCTGTTTGGTCCGTAGGGCCGCCTGGGTTGGAGGCGGCCCCCTCGCGGTGTTGCGCCGGAGTAGGGGTAAGCTTAGGGGCACCATGCCCCGAATTCCGAATCGTGTTGGTGCGATTGCCGGCCTGGCGCTTCTGGCCGGCCTGGTGCTGGTGCCGGTGTCTGCGCAGCAGGCCCCGGTGCCCCAGCAACCGCCGCCTCCGCCGCCGCGCGGCGCGTTCATCACCACGCCCGAACAGCGGCAGGCGATCGAACTGGCCGCCGTGCGCGACCTTGACTACATCCCCGGCGAAGTCATCGTGAAGTTCCGTGAGGGCGTCACAGTGGTCGGTCAGGCCCGTGCGCTGGACGCCCTTCGGTCGCGGCCACTGCCGGAGCGTCTGCAGTGGATTGGCGACCGCACGGCCCGGCTGCGCGTGGACGGCGACCTCGACAGCCCGGCCATCGCCGCAAGTCTGGCGCGGCAGCCGGAAGTGGAGTTTGCGCATCCGAACTGGCTGCTGAAGCCGCTGTCGGTGCCCAACGATCCGCAGTATGCCGCGCGCCAGTGGAATCTCGCGGCGATCAACATGCCCGGGGCGTGGGCGATCAATGCCGGCGGCGCGGGGGTCACCATCGCCGTGATTGACACCGGTGTGACGAACATCAACGCCACGTACGGATTCAAGACCTGGAACGGATCCGCGAACGTCACGGCGCAGATGCCGTTTGCCATCAATACGGACTTTGACGCCGCGCGATTTGTGCCTGGTCGGGACTTCGTGTTCTGGACCGGTCCGGTGCTCGACAGCGACGGCCACGGCACATTCATGGCCGCGGTGGCGAGCCAGTCGACGAACAACTCGGTCGGCTACGCAGGCATCGCGTACAACGCGAAGATCATGCCGCTGAAGGCGTGCTTCTCCTACTGGGACGTGCAGATTCTTCGCAGCGAGGCGGGCCAGGCGGGCTACGCCCCGCTGGACTCCGGTGGGTGTCCCACCTCGGCTGTGACGACGGCTATCCGGTATGCCGCCGACAACGGCGCCAGGGTGATCAACCTGAGCCTGGGCGGTACCAATCCGTCGCCGTCGTATATCGACGCGCTGAACTACGCCGTGGGCAAAGGTGTCTTCGTGGCCATCGCGGCGGGCAACGAGTTCACGCTGGGGAATCCCACCACCTATCCGGCGTCATATGCGGCGAACATCGCGGGTGCGATGTCGGTGGGCGCAATTGGGCGGTCACTGACGCGTGCGCCGTATTCCACGACCGGGTCGTTCCTCGAAATAGTGGCGCCAGGAGGCAACAGTGCCGATGGCGGCTCGAACGGGGTCGTGTGGCAGATGGCTCTGCGGGAGTCGGACTTCTATCCGGACACCATCATCTTTCCGCGTTTTGATCGCTACACGGACAGCGGTTCGCAGGGCACGTCGGTGGCGGCGCCGCACGTCGCGGCGGTGGCGGCGTTGCTGATGAGTCAGGGCATCACGTCGCCGGCCGCGATCGAGGCGGTGCTGACGGCGACGGCTCGCGATCTGGGTGAAAAAGGCCGCGACAACGATTTCGGCGCCGGTCTTCTGGATCCCCGTACGGCGCTGCGCGGATTTGGGGTGGTGAGGTAGTCATGCGGACGCGTGCAGGCGTCTTCATGCTCTTCGCGTGCCTGGTGACTGTCGCGCCTTCGTCGGCACAGTCGGTGACAGGGCGCGGGTCCATCGGAGGCCGGATCTTCGGAGTGATCGAAGGTCAGGCCATGACGGCGACAGACACGTTTGATGCCATCGCCGGGGAAACAACCGTGTTCGGTGGCGGCGCCGGCGTCGAAGTGCACCGGGTCTGGCGGAAGGTGTTCGTGCGGGCCTCGGCCTCACGCCTCAGTGTGGAGGGCGAGCGGGTGTTTGTCTTCGGCGGCACGGTGTTTCCGCTTGGCATCCCGATGGACGTCCAGCTCACGCCAATCGAGCTTGCCGCCGGGTGGCGCTTCGGCCCTCCGGGCAAACGCATCGTTCCCTATGTGGGGGCGGGGACGGTCGTCATGCGGTTTCGCGAAGAGTCGCAGTTTGATACGTCCGCAGACACCGTCCACAAGACGTTCAGCGGCGCGGTGGCGTTTGCAGGTGTGGATGTCAACGTCATGAAGTTCGTGTCTGTCGGCGCTGAGCTCGGGCTTCGCGTCATCAAGATCACCCGGCCTGGCGGCGTACTCGGCGCGCTCGGCGAGGACGATCTCGGTGGCGTCTCGATGCGCGTCCTGGTGTCGATTGGCAGGTAAGTGATCCACGACATCTGGATGCGCGACGCTCTCGCCCTCGCTCGCGAATCTGCGGCGGCGGGTGAGGTGCCAGTCGGCGCCGTGGTCGTGCGTGATGGGGAGATCATCGGCCGGGGTCGCAATCAGCCGATCACGTCGCACGACCCAACCGCCCACGCGGAAGTGATGGCGCTGCGTGATGCGGCCGCGCGGGTCGGCAACTACCGGCTGCCCGGCGCAACCCTGTATGTGACGCTCGAGCCCTGTGTGATGTGTGTCGGCGCGATGATGCACGCGCGCGTGGGCACGGTCGTCTACGGCGCCACGGAGCCGAAAGCCGGCGCGATGGAGTCCACCCAGCGGGCCCATGAACACCCCGCCCTGAACCACCGCGTGACGGCGGTGTCCGGGGTGCTCGCGGCCGAGAGCCGGGACCTTCTGCAGACGTTTTTCAGGGAGAGGCGGGGGGCGTAGGGTGGGCCGTCAGGCCCGCGAGGTTGCCTGCGGCCTCGCCGATGTGCGATCCTTAAAGGCCGTCCCCCCCCCTGCGGAGAGGG